>Ga0255757_10000061_pt1 | contig 98324 bp, 79 predicted proteins | sample 071ome_27_FD_179957 | JGI IMG/M metagenome (GOLD analysis project Ga0255757, IMG submission 179957) | Coastal salt marsh microbial communities from the Groves Creek Marsh, Skidaway Island, Georgia - 071409AT metaG (version 2) | ecosystem: Environmental > Aquatic > Marine > Intertidal zone >...
AAGTCATTATTTTTGACAAAGAACTTCCAATAGAGGAACTGGCAAAAGCCTGTCAAACAATAAGCTATGAAGTCATATCCCGGATTGCCCCGCGTGTCAAGAGAGCCTACACATATGATTGATAAAAGATGCTTCAGAAAACCAATATTTCCATGCTGCACCATGTTATATATGCCCGAGCAGGTGTTTTTGAATACCATTTGCAAGGGAACGGAATAATTTGATATATACAATATTGATTATCAATTACTTGCAAATATATTCCGAACTGGGATATATCTGCTTTTTCAGTATCGAATTGTTATTTTTGCAAAAAATTGAGACTTATGAGATTGATGCTAATGATTTTTTTCATTTCCCAGGCATTTATGTTGTTCTCCCAGGACAATGATCCTGTCTTGTTTACAGTTGGTGATGATGAAATAAGGCTATCTGAATTCAAGTATATATATGAAAAGAATAACTCGGATGAAGCGGATTATTCCAAAGCGAGTATCGAGGAATACCTGGACCTTTATAAAAAGTTCAAGCTTAAGGTAAGGCGCGCCCGTGAAATTGGACTGGATACCGTGCAGAGTCTGCAAGACGAACTTGCCGGCTATAGAAAACAGCTGGCCAAATCCTATCTCAAAGACAAAGAAATAGCTGACAAACTGGTAGAAGAGGTGATGGAAAGAATGCAAAGCGACATAGAAGTAGAACACATTTTTGTCGCGGCAGAAGAAAAGTCCGCTGACGCACAAAAGAAAGCTGCCAAGAACAAAATTGATAACATCTTCAGCAAGCTGATGGAAAATAATGGAGAAGGGTTCAGCGAAATGGCCAAGACGCTCTCTGAAGATAAACTGTCTGCGCCAAAAGCTGGTAAACTTGGGTACTATACCTCTCCACTGCCCGATGGCTTTTACAATTTTGAAAACGCCATGTACGAGATGGAACATGGTGAAATATCAGAGCCTGTCCGATCAAAAATGGGCTGGCACATTGTTCGTACAACAAGTCACAGAGCAGCACGTGGCGAGATGGAAATTGCCCATATTCTGGTGCGCAAATCAGGAAGAACACGTACTCAGGCCAGGTTATTAATTGACTCTGTATATGGTCTGCTTGAAGAAGGAAGAAACTTCGAAAATATGGCAGCCAAATTTTCCGAGGACCTGAAATCAAAGTCCAATGGCGGGTATGTAGGTTATTTTAAAATCAATCAGTACGAAAAAAACTTTGAAGACATGGCCTTTTCACTGAGTGAGGACGGAGCCTACTCTCAAGCCGTAGAAACCGATCTTGGATTTCATATCATCAAAAGAATTTCAAAAAGAGACACATCTGACAAGGAACGGTTAAGAAAAAGGATTCAGGCCAAAATCAACAATAATGACCGTTTTAGAATTGCCGAACAAAAGATGATCGACGATGTCAAACGTGAAGCTGGTTTCACTGAAAACATGACCGCGCTTCAAACATTGATAGATAGCCTCGACCAGCAGTTCTACAGTTATAAATGGCAGATTCCTGAGCTGGATAAAGACCTTGTACTTTATGAACTGGCAGGCGAAAAGACTCTATTGTCAGACTTTACGGCATACTGCAAATCCAATGTTCGGGAAAGACTTAAATTCAGCAAGAGTGTGGACCTTGAGGAATCATGTACGTCAATTTATAATCAATATATAAATGAGAAGATTCTGGCCTATGAGGAAGCGCACCTTGAAGAAAAGTATCCTGATTTCAGAGCCTTAATGCGCGAATACCGGGAAGGCATTCTATTGTTTGAAATCACAAAACAGGAAGTTTGGGATAAGGCTTCTCAGGATACCGCCGGTTTGCGAAAGTTCTTTGCAAGTACTGACAAAAAATATATGTGGCCCGAGCGCGTTGCCGTCTATAAGTACACTGTACAAGGCGATGAGGTTGCGGCTATTTCAGTTTACAGTTATGCACAGAAAAAAGAGCATGACAGGATAGTTGAGAAGTATGGAAAACATGATCAGGTAGGTTTTCAATTTCAAGAATTGACACTCGAAAAGTCATCCGATCTGATCAAGGAAATGAAACTTGAAAAATTCGGCGTGTCAAACTTGAAAAACAAACCTGCTCCCCCAAGCTTTCTTGCATTCAAGGACATGGTGCCTCCTCAGGAAAAAACCCTTGAAGAAGCGCGAGGCTATGTGATAGCCGATTACCAGGATTACTTAGAAGAAAAATGGGTAAAATCGCTGGCCAAATCATATCCTGTCAAAATCAAAAAAGATGTCTTGAACAGCATCATTAAAGATAATTGATTTGAATAAATGCCTATTCCTTATATCGGTTTCAATCCTTGGCATGTCATGCAATGGCCTGCTGGATAAAAGCAAAGATCCGAACCTTGTTGCTGAAGCATATGGCAAAAAGCTGTACATCCAGGAAATCGTTTCCGGAATTGGCAATTTCAATAATCCCATCGATTCGCAAATAGCGGCAACCAGGTTTATTGATGAGTGGCTTATCGACCTCATCCTATTTGAAGAAGCACAAAAAAAGCTCAAGGATAAAAAAAGGATACAAAAACTGATACAAGACTACGAGCGATCCCTTTACATTTCTGAACTGGAGAACAGAATTGTAAAGAATTTACTTGATACCGTCGTAGCACAAGAAGCGATTGACACATTTTACTTGAAGCACTCTGAGGACTTCAAACTTTCGGAGCCCATAGTCCGGTTGCTTCTCATAAGGCTGGACTCTGTACGAGATACCAGCACATTGAAAAACCTGTGGACAACCGAAGACCTGCCTGCCTTGAAAATTTATGTTGAAAAAAGTCAGGGGCTTGCTTTTCTTGACCCGCAGGAATGGCAATATATTTCTGATTTGAGGTCGATAAGCCCCGAAAGTCTATTTGCTAAAATATCGTTAAACCGCCCCGGAGAATATGCACTTGAACAAAATGATCAGCACTTTTATCTTAAAGTACTTGAGATAATTGACCAGAATGATCTGCCCCCGATGGAGTTTGTCAAGGAAAGGATTAAACTGCGCATACTCCAGGACAGGATAAAAGCATTGTTAAAATCACATAAAAGTGAACTTTTCAATGAAAAAATTCAAAGTAAAGAGATCAAGATTTATGGCAATAAAAACAATTAAACTCACAAGCCTCATACTGCTTGTTTTGCTTTCAGCCTCAGCTGGGCTTTACAGCCAACAGGCTTTGCTCATAGATAAAGTTATCGCCCGCGTAGGTACTGAAACCATACTTTTGTCAGATGTGGAAGACCAGTATGCATACCAGGCCCAAAGAATGGCAGCCGTCGGGGAAGAACTTAAATGTGAAATCATGCAGTCCTTGATTGCTCAAAAGTTGATAGTGCACCAGGCCAAACTGGATAGCGTTGAAGTCTCAGAAAGTCAACTCGAATCCAATCTTGAATTGAGAATCGAGAATGTCCTAAGACAAATGAATGGTGACGAATCTTTTTTTGAAGAATATTATGGCATGACAATCTCCGAAATGAGAGATAACCTCAGAGAAGACCTGAGACAACAAATGCTGGCTCAACAGATGCAAAACCAGGTCATCAATGAAGTCGATATAACTCCAAAGGAAGTAAAAGATTTTTTCAACTCCATTCCAACCGACAGTATTCCTTATCTAAATGCTGAAGTTGAACTCTCTGAAATAGTCTTGGCGCCAGAAGTCAACAGCGAAGAAAGAAGTAAAGCCCTTCAGCAAATAATTGACATCAGGAAACGCATCCTTGAAGGAGGAGAGGCGTTCGAAGACCTCGCCAAAATCTATTCAGATGACCCGGGTTCAGGTTCGCGCGGCGGAGATTTAGGCTTTGCTAAACGTGGCGTCTATGTTCAAGAATTTGAGTCTGCGGCATTCTCCCTTGAGGTCGGTGAACTTTCGGATCCTGTAGAATCCATGCATGGTTTCCACATCATAAAAATGATTGAAAGACGCGGAAATAATATTCACGTCAAGCATATCCTGGTAAAACCGAATATTACAGATTCTGATCGTGAGCTGGCCCGTATAAAGCTGGACAGCATCAAATCAGATATTGAAGGCGGCAAGCTGAGCTTTGAAGAAGCTGTCAAACAACATTCTAACGATGAGGTGCCTTCCTATCATAATAATGGAAGGATGCAGAATCCCAATACCGGAAAAACGAGCTTCGAAACCGCAGAGCTGCCATCCGATATATATTTTGCTATTGAAGAACTCGAAGTTGGCGATATAACTGAAGCTCTTGAATATCCACTGCCGACGGGTGAGACATACTATAGACTGATAAAGCTTGAATCAAAAACAAAACCTCACAAGGCAAGCCTTGAACAGGACTACACAAAGATTCTGAATTTTGCCAAGGAAAGTAAAAAGAGCGAGTACTTCTCAAAATGGCTGGAAGACAAACTCAAAGAAACATATGTCGAACTTGATCGTCGCTACCTTGTATGTCCTGATATCGATGAACTGCTAAAAGATAATAAACTGAACGATTAGTTTTCTTTATCGCTAAGGTATGTTTGCAGGAAAAATGCGCGGTAGTTTGTAATTCCCTTTTGCTTGATAACTTCCCTGTAGTTTTTCTGCGTGACAGGAAAAATGTCATAGCCCAGCTGAGGGTCTCTAATAAAAAGCTCTTTATTCTTCTGTACCCCTTCGTAATACTTCATCGCCTTTTCCTGGTTTTCAAATGACCGGATCAGAATGATTCGCGCCTTATTTTGCTGGTTGAGGTATATGTTGCTGATCTTAAGGTTATCGAATCGATGAAATTTCTTGTTATAGTTGAGGATTTCAACTTTTGTATTATCAAATGTACGTTGGTCCATATCATAGGTAACCACAAATACATAGTGTTGCTTTTCAGGGGCAATCTCAAAAGCTTCCAAGGCTTCTTCATAAATGATTTGATCGAATGCTTCCTGGTCTCCTTTTAAGAATCTCAAGATCTCGCGGGCTCTTGTTTCCTCAGGGGAATTAGGGTACGACCTTATCACCTGCTGCAAACCATCGATATACGCTTGTTTACCCTGTACCTTGCCTGTACTGATTGCTTTCAATAAATCAAACTTCGCATTGTAGGTTTTATTCCTGCCATACAACTTATCTTTTTCACCAATAAGCGACAAGACCGTCTCATGTTCACCATCCTCAAAGGCTGTATAGGTCTTATCATAGTATTTCTCTATAGAGTCTTCCTTATCCTTTAATGCCTGTGCATAGGTAGGATCTGTGGCAAGTTTGGTAAATTTTGATTCGGGATAATTACGTCTTAATTCAGCCAGCATTGAATTCGCCTTGGCATCATTATCTAATTCCAGGTAGGAAAGATATAAATAGAACAATGCTTCATCCCTGCGCTCATAATCAGGATACTCATTGGTCAGACGTTCCAAAACCTCTATAGACTTTTCATAATTGCGTATACGCTCCCTGAATAAGACACCCAATTGGAACAAGGCATTTTGGATGCGCTTTTCCGCCGAAGCAATCTGAGTTGGATTTCTTGGAATATCTTTTAGCACCTCTCTCAACTCTTCTTCGGTAACAACTTCTTCTTCTTGATCATCCAATTCACCCACAATATCTTCAGCTGTCAGCCCTGCATTTGATCGAAGCGATCGCCTCCAGTTATCCTCAAGTACTCTGTCTCCCCAGATTCTGGCAAACTCAAGCTTACCCTGGTTAAGGGCTACCGGGTTGTAGGCAAAAAAGTTACTTCTGCCCGCACCTAGCTGTCTGTTGGAACTGATAATATTGCTTTTCCTCAGGTCATCCGTCTTATCAGGATCAACAGTCTCGCCAGATGCTTTGCGTTCTTCCACAATACTCTTGGCTACATCCCTGAGGTCTGCCTCGGACAATTTGCTTAGTTCAAGAAGGCTGTCCTGCAACTCGACCGTATTAATATTTTCGGCTATATCGTTCAGGTTTTCTGAAAGCCGCTCTACAGATCTGTAGCGGTCGTCATTCTTGCTCATAATCTTAAGGGCTTCCTCGTAATTGGTCTTCGCTTCAGTATAAAAGCCATTTTCAAAGAGCAGTTCAGCTAATCGGTAATAAGCCTCCAGAGTTACATTTTTATTATTCCCAGAGGAGCCAATGGCCATTTCAAAATCTGCTATCGCTCCTTCGATATCGCCTTCATCCAGTTTGATTTGGGCAAGGGTAAAATAAATTTGATCCTGGTAGGGTTGATTCTTTCTCTCCGCCAGTATGTTATTCAGCTTGTTGAGTGTTTTTTTTCGAGACGAAGAACCTTCGGTATACGCTAGCTTAGTCTCGTTCAGTATAGCATTGAAATCAAGCTCGTAGTCGGTACTGAATTTTTTTGCCCGCTTGTATGAATCATAGGCGCGTGGATTTGCATTTACCCTCTCATATATCTGGGCCATAATAAATGCATATCGCGCACGCTTGTTTCTGTCTTTCTCTTTATCTATGGCTTCTTCGAGATACTCAAGAGCATTGCCATATTCTTTAGTCTTGAGACACATATGGGCCTTGGCAGCAGGGATCATATTTGCGAGCTCATCCTTCAGGCCCGGTGTTTTCTCGAGTTCCCTGAAGATAAAGTCCGCCGAACTGAATCGTTCAGTTTCTATATATGTCCTGCCCAGCCAATACAGTCCCATGGTGTAGGCCGACCTGTTTTTGAAAATGGCGCCTTCACCCTGATTCTTGTATTTCTCTTCTTCCTTTTTCTTCTGCTCTTCTTTTTCCTTTTCAAGCTTTTCCCGGCGGGCTTCCTCTTCTTTTTGTTCTTCGAGCATTGTCTCTCTGGCTTGCTGAAGTGCTTCGATTTCAGCATCTGAAACTTTAGACTCCGCCTCTGACATCACATTTTTCATCTCATCTTTCTGTGCCTCTTCCTGCCTTAATTTGTCACGCTCTTCCCTGGATAGGCGCTTCTTAGAACTTGAAGAACGTCCTTTACTGGCTGCCTTACGCCGATCCTTCTTATCCCGTTCCCTTTGCTTTGTTTCTTCTTTCTTCTGCTTTTCTTTATCCTTGCGTTCGTCATCGCGCGCCTTCTTCTTCTCTTCCCTTTCGTTCTCTTTCTCCTTGCGCTCCTGCTTTATTTCCTTCTTAGACTTCCTTCCCGACGTGCTGTTCCTGGAAGAACTGTTATACGCCCGTCCGTATGGGTTTTTAGGATCGAACATTTCCTCGAAATACTGGAATGTCTCCTCGGCAGCTATATAATCCTGCTTAATATATTGTGCTTTACCTATGATGAGGTAACAGTCATCCACATAATTACTGACATCATGGACTGTAGCTACAACGGAAACCTTTTCGATGGCTTTATCCATGTCTTCCTTGATGGATTGGGGATTATCCACTTCTATGTAGTCGTAAACATCTAGAATAGAATTGTAATTGTCTACATGCATTTCCTGCAGTTTGAGCATGGTTTCGTCTATCAACTCTTCTGCATTGAAATACCCGTTAAACTTTGCGGTGGTGTTATGATAAAGCTTCTTAATACCCTTAACATCTTCCTTCTTCCGCGTTGTGGAACAGGAAAGTGCCAGTGTCAAAAAACAAAATGATATTAAAAAATATGTATACGCTTTCAATCTGGAATATCTAAAATTCGGGGTTTCGCTGCCGGGCTTATATACCATGCCAGCTAAATTTACTTTAGCTTTGCAGTCTCAGTATTGGTATTTCAGTGTAAATAACTGATTTGAGCATGATTTATTATACAATCCAGCGCAAAACTATTAAAGATTTTGTCAAAAAGAATGCCTGTTTTTTCAAGGGCAGAAGAGAAATCAAAAAATGAGCCATAGGCAAGACAATAAAGCTCAGAAAAAATCCAAACTTTCAGATCATTACAGGCTGGTTGTCATTGATGATGACACACTTCGAGAACTCCGTTCAACACGCTTTTCCTTATCTCGGCTTCTGACCGGAATTGTTCTGGCCATTCTGCTTATTATGGGACTTACATATTGCCTCATTGCCTTTACCCCGTTCAGATACCTGGTCCCGGGATATGCGGAGATTACCAATAACGCCATTTATATAGAGCTGAGTGAGAAAATAGAGGGCCTCGAAAAAGACATAAATGCCCAGCGCACCTATACTGAGGGTTTCAAAAGCTTGCTTAACCCTTCAGACACACGCATTGAAAATTTATCAACGGAAAGCCGGAATGGAAATATAATTTCAAATATAAATGCAAATAAAGGCATGATTTCTAAGGGCGTGTCCCTTGAACATTATTATTTTTGTACCCCACTCAAAGGAGAAATAAGCAAAGAATTTGATCCTGAAAAGACGCATTATGGAATAGACATCGTAGCGCCAAAGGATACACCCATCCAGAATATTCTGGATGGTGTCGTTATCAATTCTGATTGGTCCGATAAAACGGGTCATACCATCAGCGTTCAGCATAGCAGCAATCTGATTTCGATATTTAAGCATAATTCTGTTTTGCTTAAAAAAACCGGCGAGCGGGTAAAAAAGTGTGAGGCCATTGCCATTATTGGAAATACAGGCGAACTTAGTTCTGGCCCTCATGTCCACTTTGAACTATGGAAAGATGGGGTGCCGACAAACCCAGAAAATTATTTGAGTTTTAATTAAGCAAATGAGCAAGCACGAAAATAAAGACAGTCAGTTACAAGATCTTGTAGATAAGGATGGCAATCACCTGAGTCCCCAGTTGCCGGAAGGCATCAAAAATTATCTCATAGATATTGACGGAACCATTTGTGATGATATACCGAATGAAGAACCCGAAAGAATGGTTACCGCTGAATTGTACCCGGATGCCCTAGAAGTGCTCAATAAGTGGTACGAAGAAGGTCACTTCATTACCTTTTTTACGTCAAGGACTGAAGATCATCGTGAAATCACAGAAACATGGCTCGATGATAACGGTTTCAAGTACCATGGCCTTTTGATGGGCAAACCACGCGGAGGTAACTACCATTGGATCGATAATCACCTTGTCAAAGCAACCCGGTTTAAAGGTAAGTTTACCGAGCTGATCACTAAGAAGAAAACCATTCAGGTTTTTGAAGATTAGATCTTCCTTTCAATAAGATCTTCGATCGCGCATTGCGCTTTGGAGAATTTAAATTTGAAACCCTGGCTTAAGGCTTTCTTTGGCACCACGCGCATACTTGCCAATAGCATGCTTGCCATTTCACCCATAGCTAGTTTCAAAATGAATGCCGGGACCGGAAGCAGGGGGCCTATGCCGCGTTTTGCTTTTTTGACATCGCGCACAAGCTCTTTGATGGTGACTGGATTTTCCGCTGTGCCATTATAAATCCCTCTATAGTTTTCATCTTCTATCGATTGGATCATCATCCGGCATAAGTCATCAATATGAATCCAGGAATAATAGGCTGAGCCATCACCAAAATAACCATAGACGCCTGTTGCGGTGGTTTTAAGAATCTCTGCCAGGGCACCCCCCTTCGTACTTAGCACTATACCAATGCGGAACATGACCTGCCTTTCGGCCTTGCTCGCAGAAGACACATTGGCTTCCTCCCATACCGTACATACCTCCGGCAGAAAAGCATTGCCGCCTGTACTTTCTTCTGTGAGTATTTCTTCACCCCTATCACCATAATAGCCGATCGCTGATGCCGAGACAAACACTTCCGGTTTGACATTCATTTCGGACAAGGCTATTTCGAGTGTCCTTGCAGAATTAACCCGGGATTCAAGGATAATACGTTTACGATCAGCCGACCATCGTTTATCTGCAATACCCGCACCGGCAAGATTGATAATAATATCAGGCCTCCATTCTTCTGGCAACTCAATATAATTTTTATCGGTATCCCATTTTACGAAACTGACTGCACCTTCCCGGTCCGTTTTTGATCGACTCAAAACATAAATATCATATTTATCCTTATCCAACATCTCGATTAATCGGTGACCCAATAAGCCGCTACCTCCTGCGATAATTAGCTTTTTCTTCATAGCCTTGTTTTCAGTTGTAAAACATTTGCACCTGGCTTTTGTTTCAAGTTTATGATCGCAGTATTCCTTGACGTCCTATTGATATCTCTGGTGTTCAACCTCTGTCTATTTCTGGTAGCCTATTTTTTCCAGACAGACAAGTTGACTGATCTTTCCTATAGCCTATCATTCATTGCTGTTGGCACATATGCTGTTTTTCGTTTCAATGCAGACAGTTTGTTCCATAAGCTACTGCTCGCACTGGTAATACTATGGGCATTAAGGCTAGGCTCCTACCTTTTTATACGTGTTCATAAAATGGGCAGGGACAAGCGCTTTGATGGGATACGTGAAAAATTTATCTCCTTCCTGGGTTTCTGGATTATGCAGGGCGTAAGTGTAGCGATAATTATCAACGCCCTAAGTTTTGCATCCTGGTATGGAGACTTGAATCCGGGATATCTATCCTACGCCTTGGTCATTTTATCTTTGCTGGCTCTGATCTTGGAAGCGGTGGCAGATCATCAGAAATTTACCTTTAAAATAAAACAGCCCAGCCGTTTTATGCAGACCGGCTTGTGGAAAAAGATCAGACACCCCAACTACCTGGGGGAGATATTATTCTGGACCTTCTTATCGCTATCTGTCACGGCAAACCTGCCAATTATGTATTGGACCTGGACTCTGATCGGACCGCTATGGTTGATATTCTTATTGATATTTTTCAGCGGTATTCCACCTTTGGAAAAAAAGTGGAATGAGAAATATTCTGGCTCTGTTGAATTCAAAGAATATATCAATCAATCCTGGAGACTTATTCCAGGTATTTATTAACCGGTTAAGCTTTTCAAAAAGTACAGCAGCACGTTCATCGCCCTTTTTCATTGAAGATTATTTCCAAATACTTTTAAGCCCGCGTGGCATCAATAGACCATATTTCGAAGATAATCATGGCTTATCTCCATACCAGCCAAAGGCTCATAATCCCTGAAATCATCCTGCTCGACGAAGAATTTTTTCATACCGGACAGCTCTTCGTTCTTAAATATTTCCACATAATCAATGATGCCTTTACCTACCGGTGTGTAGAATCTGTCTTCCGTCTTTGCCATATCCTTGACATGCCAGTAATGAAATCGTCCAGGATAGTTTTTGAAATAGTCGAGACTGTTGGCGCCACCATATTCAACCCAGTAATGATCCATTTCAAAATTTACATGCTTGGGATCCGTCATGTTGAGCATCAGGTCATATGGAACCTGATCATCAATGGGGTAAAACTCAAAATCATGATTGTGATAAGCCATTGACATGCCATACTTATTTGCTGTCACAGCGCAGTCATTCAACAAGTCCGTTGTGTATTTAAAGTCATCCAGTGATTCACGCTGCCCCTCATCAAGCCAAGCCAGAATAACCGTCTCGACACCCAGCTCTGCCATATCACTGCAATACCTTTCCCAATTGTGGGTCATATTCACGGTATCCTTTTCAGAATTTCTTCCTGTGCCGGGAGTGTGGGTTGAGCTCAGCTTTAGACCTAAATCGCCAATAATTGATTTGAATTCCTTCAATTCAAATCCGTGCACCTTGCCATCAGCATAGGCACCTCCCATCCCTTCAATTTCTTTATACCCGATTTCAGAAAGGCTTTTAAGTGTCCCAATGACATCCTCATCCATGAGTGCCCTCACTGACCACAACTGCAGGCCAAAATCTCCGAGTTTTTTCCCTGTAGATTCTTCAATTTTCTTCTTGTTTTGTTCTGCCTTGCACCGCATGAGCATCAGCGAGGCAAGAGCCAAACTCCCCTGTCCCATAAACTTTCTTCTTTTCATGTCCTTTTATTTTTCAAAGCCTTCTAAAATACGCGTTTGTAACTTAAGACCGGTATGGTTCCGAGCTGTTTTTCCAACAGATTTTTATCCAGATAAGCATCAAAATAATAATACGCGTCATTTTCAAAGCCGGCTACATTTTGGATATCAAGTATCCAGCTGCTTGTATCATTTCCAAATTCAAGCCTTAAATCCAATCGTTTGTAATCACCCAATTTAATTTTCGACCATGCAATATTTTCCGGTGGAAGGTATTGCACCATTCCTCCTCGTCCATGATAGTCCATATTGATGAGCATAGTTTTTCCATTTTTAAAATGTAAAAGCTTGGATAGCATGGCATTCATGGTATATCCAAAATCAAAATTACCCTCGACATCTTCATCCATGTTCCGGACGTCCATAAGTCCATAATTTATTTGTGTGTGCCAATCTTTTCCCCAGGACTTATCGAGCATCCATTCGATACCTCTTGATCTGTTTGTTTGCCCTTCCATCCATAGATTATCGAGGACGGGGCCTGACCAATTAGTCGAGTTCCTGTAAAGAAGATGCTCTATGGCAAAGTGTGGATGGGTGTGGTTAATCTTATACGCGCGGACAGCTGCTATCAATCCATGCTTCTCTACTTGTAAGCGATATTCAAGTGAAAGAGCATCATTTCTGTCTATGCGAGAAGCGATCAAATCCCTTGAATCCACTTCAGTATATCGCTGTCGCCGATAACGTCGGGAGGCTTTAAAGGTGATGTAATGGTTCCCATCATTCAATTCCCAATAAAAGCTGGGCTCCACTCTCAAAGCTCCACTATAGTCAAAGAGGTATTGCAGGCCAAGCTCTGGCCTGAAACTGATTTTAACCCTGTCATATCGCTTCACTCCTTCCCAGGACAAACACAGGAATGCATGGTTGTTCTTACCCGTAAGTTCTAATCCATCCCTTTCAAATTTATTGAGGCTGTAGCCAAAACGCGCTATGGCTTTCAGAACAGAATTATTAGCATACCAGTTATATGATCCGGCATAGGAAACTTTTTCTGCTTCAGACTCGCTTTGATTGTCTTCAAAGACCTGGTCAATGCCTTGAAGCTGTTCAAAAATGGCCTCTCGTTCATCAAGGCTCCTGGAATAAAAAAGAGCGTGATGCGTATTTGCGGATTGGTGTTCGAGACCTGCAATAAAAAACTGTGAGCGGAATCGGATAGTGTAAAGATCCTGTAGTGTTTTTACCTGGCTGCTATCCGCTGCCGGCTGCCTGTCATTGGTACTGCGCCCAGCGGAAACTATCACTGAAAGATTTTCATTCAATTTCGTTCTTACAAAGCCATCGTAAAACTTGATACTCTCCCCATCAAAGTCAACGCCCAGGTCACCAAGAAGGCCGACAAAAGAATACCTGAAATGAGCTTTGGTTTCAAATCTTCCCTCCGTCTGGATGGCGGCTTCCATCCCAAGCAATCCAAGTTTGATAAAGCTGTCAGAACGATTTGAGAAGTTGAAGTCCGCAATACTGCCGCTGGATGACTGGGCGATTAAGGAAGCAGGACTGCCATAAAAACTGAAGCGGTGGATCACATCAAAGGGTATACCCAAAACACCGCCCGATGAAGGACTGCTCTCATCGCTGATACGGCCGGCATTCGTCAGGTGATTGGGGTTTACTATTTCAGCACCGTAAAAACTCCATTGCACATATTCGGGTGGTATTCCCCTGTAGCTTATGCTGTTGTTTTGATCATTGTCGAGGCTTACTCCCGGCACGCGGTATAAAACCCTGGATGGGTCCTGGAATGTAGCTGCAAACTCCCGGCTTTCCCTGCCGATTTCAATAGCCTTTGAGCTGGCTCTTAAGTAGGTTTTTAAAGGATAATAAATCAGATCCAAGGTATCGCTAGCATACTCCAATTGAACAGAATCGGCAGTCACCTGGGCTTCAGTCAAAACCGGATTTAATAGTGTAAGTACTACAACCAGAAAAAAAAACCTGCCTATTTTTTTAAAAGATATCATTGAGACCGGGACAAATTATTCCTGTATACACCTTCAACGATACAAAACTGCGCAAGGATATACATAGACATCACCAGAACGCCTGAATGGTTGAAATCTTCCATGAAAACGCGCCAGGCTACGAAACTATCAGATAGCATAAAAGCCAGAGCACCTATTAAGACAAGTCCGTAGCTGAGTCGATTTACATAAGCATATCTATAAACAGCCTGTATGGCCATTAGCCCGATGACAATAATATATAGTGTAACAGGGATTATCATATTTCCTAAAGCATCATAGATCAGAATATAAATCCAAGCTGCCCAGACAAGAATTAAAATCAGAAAAATTAAAGCAGCTAAACCGTTCCACTCAATAGGTCCTTTTCGGCCGGCTGCGAAGATCATTATATACAAAACATGAGTAACCAGAAAACAGGATAGTCCTCCAAGAAAAAAAAGTTTGCCAGTAAAAAAGTCAAGCAATAAAAAATCTCCGAAGAAAGAAAATAACAGTGCGGCAATCATAAGATTCCAAAGCTTATTGTGTTCCGCAAACTTTTGTTTGTACATCAATACAATAACAATAAGCAGCGGCATCAAAGCAATCTTACTTAGTCCATACATCAAATCCTGTATGTATACCTGACTGAATGAAAGACTCAGCGAAAGCAGGTGGATAAATCCTGTAATTATATAGAGCCATTTGATTCTAATTACCTCCTTCATCATGACAATCCAAGTAGCTTCTTGATGGTATCTCTGTCTACCCCAGAATCTGCAAAATCGTCAAAGGCCTTATCGGTTACTTCAATGATGTGCTCTGAAATGAATGCTGCCCCTTCTTGAGCGCCTTGTTGCGGTGACTTAATACAACACTCCCATTCCATGACAGCCCAGCCATCATAACCATACTGTGAAAGCTTACTGAATATGGTCTGAAAATCAACCTGGCCATCGCCAAGTGATCTAAATCGGCCTGCTCGGTCTATCCAGTCCTGGTATCCGCCATACACCCCTTTGCGCCCAGTAGGATTATACTCGGCGTCTTTGACATGGAACATTTTTAACCGTTCGTGGTATATGTCAATATGTTCTATATAATCCAGTTGCTGAAGAATAAAATGGCTTGGGTCATAAAGCATATTTACACGCGGGTGATTATCAAGTCGCTCCAGCAACATTTCAAAAGTGATGCCATCGTGCAAATCTTCGCCCGCATGAATTTCGAAGCAGAGGTCTATTCCATTTTCTTCGTACACATCCACAATAGGACGCCATCGTCTTGCCAACTCATCGAAGCTTTCTTCAACCAGGCCTTTAGGTCTTTGCGGCCAATTATAAAGATAGGGCCATGCCAGTGCTCCGCTAAAGCTTACCTGGGCACTCAAGCTCAGATTACGCGATGCCATAGCAGAATATTTAACCTGTTGAACAGCCCATTCCTGTCTTGCCTTTGGATTATTATGTACTTCCTTTGGTGCAAATGCATCAAAAAGTTGATCATATGCTGGATGTACTGCTACCAACTGTCCTTGGAGATGCGTTGATAATTCGGTGATCTCAAGGCCGTAGGATGCAATTTTGCCCTTCAATTCATCGCAATAATCTTTACTTTCTGCGGCTAACTTAAGATCCATAAGTATGGTCTGATCCGTAGGAATCTGAATTCCCTTGTAGCCAAGATCTGATACCCATTGACACAAGCCCTCCAGACTGTTAAATGGTTCTTTATCACCAGTGAATTGCGCCAGAAAAATTCCGGGGCCTTTAATCGTTTTCATTTGATAAGCTTTTTACTTGTAGAAGGAAAAAACCTAAAATAACTATTTTTTAGCAGCTATGGTGAGCGTCTTAAAGCCTGAGTCAAGTTTGATTTTACCTTCCTTAATCTTGAGCTCTTTACCATCTGCCGATGCTGTGAAAATCTTAAAAGGTAGCCCGATGAGCTCCATCTCATAACTGAGTACCGGAGAATTGAAATCACCTTTTTTCTCCTGTACGATCTCAAGGGCTTGGGATTTACCATTCATGCTGAAGACAGACAAGCAGTAGCCTCCCTCTTTATATTCCTGACCGTTATGAGCATCTTCATACCATTCGCTTTGATACTCTCCTGCCAGGTAGTATGCTTTGAGGCTGACTGTATCAATGACTTTCTCATCTGTATACTGTTGAACAGGATAGAGTGGCAGTACCGTCCCGGCTTTTACAAAAAAAGGGAAGCTCGAAAGATCTGCGCTGACTACAAGTTCCTTTTTACCCTCTGCAGCTTTATTGTCCCAATAGTTGTACCAGGTCCCTTTTGGCAGATACATACTTCTGCTTTGAGCACCATCATTTACAACCGGCACAACCAGGAGGTTGGGACCACACAAGAATTCGTGATCCCTGTTATGATTGTGCCTGTCCCTTTGGTCATAGAACACCAAAGGCCTAAGCATCGGAATGCCCTTGCTGTGATACTGGTAGAATGTAGTGTAAATATATGGCAGTAAACGATATCTTAATTCAACAAACTTCTTGAAGAGAAGCGTATACTTTTCACCAAATGACCAGGGTTCCTGGTCGCCATGATCTCCTGAAGAGTGCACCCGGCAAAAGGGGTGGAATATGCCTAATTGTATCCAGCGGACAAACAACTCTCCTGATGGCTGCTGGATGAAACCACCGATGTCAGAACCTGCAAATGAAACACCCGAAATACTCAACCTTTGGGCCTGAACTCCGGCAAGCCATAGATGCTCCCATGATGCAATATTATCACCAGTCCAGACTGAGCTGTAACGCTGCATACCTGAATATCCCGATCGTGTAATAATCAAAGGTCGCTTGCCTCCACCAAATCGTTTAACACCATCGGCAGTGGCTCGCGCCATCTGCATCCCGTATACATTGTGCCCTTTCCTGTGTGAACACAGATTACCATCATAATCATGCATGACATCGTCCGGAAAGGTTTTGCTTTCAACTTCGAACAATGCCGGCTCATTCATATCATTCCATACACCGGCAACACCTTGCTCTTCTATAAGTTCCTTAAATAGGCCTGCCCACCATTCCCTAACTTCAGGCTTTGTAAAATCTGGAAAATAACATTCTCCTGGCCATACCTTTCCCATTACAAAGTGACCATCCGGTCTGCGGCAGAAATAGCCTTTTTCCAATGCTTCGGTGAATATGGGATAGTTCTTGTCAACTTTGATTCCCGGGTCTATGATGACCATGGTTTTGAAGCCGATATCATTCAATTGATCAATCATACCTTTCGGATCGGGAAACTTTTGATTATCCCAGGTGAAGCATCTGAAGCCATCCATATAATCGATATCCAGATAGATGGCGTCGCAAGGAATTTGCCATTTCCTCATTGTATGGGCCACCTCCATAACTTCCGATTCTGGATAATAACTCCACTTACACTGCTGGAAACCTAATGCCCACATTGGAGGCATTTCTGGCGTACCGGTAAGTACTGTGTATCTAGTCGCAACATCCAGAAGTTCAGGGCCAGCGATAAAATAGTAATTCATCTCGCCCCCCTGTGCCCAAAAGCTGGTAGCTGAATTGCGCTCACTTCCAAAATCAAAATGGGATTTAAAGCTGTTGTCAAAGAAAATACCGTAAGCTATTCCATTATGGAGACCATAATAGATGGGTATGTTCTTATACAGCGGGTCAGAATTCTTGGAGTAACCATAATGATCGGTTCCCCAGTTAACCAGTCGCTTACCTTTTAGATTCAAATCCGTTGGCTTGTCACCAAGGCCATAAAATACTTCCTGTTCCTGGACTTTTTTTGTCATCTGAACAATGTGCCCGCCATACTTTTGATTCTCTTCCCAGTGAAATCCTTTTTCATCTTCATTGATGATGTTTCCCTGCTTGTCAAGAATCTTGATCCCCATACTGCTTTTACCAATCTGGCAATCTACGGCTGAGGTACTCAGCTCGAAATAATCCTCTTTTTCTGAAAACTTAAAGTCTACCTTATCCGCCTTAAAGTCAGGATCAATTCCATAAGAAAAGTCATTCTGAAAATAACCATCCGGAGCGTATCTAAATCGCAATATATATTCACTTATTACATAAATCTGAAGAACCACATCATTATCAGCCGTTATTGTAATACACTGTTTCTCCTTATCAATACTTGTAGAGGAAATCTGTCCGGGGTGAAACTCCATTTCAGTAAAGTATTGCTTTATATCTATGGTCATATCTTATACTTATATATAAGTGGACTAAGCTAAGAATCTTTTACAATAATTGCTGATGTAATTTTAACCCGTATATCCTATAGTTTGACCATTAGGGATAAATGCGCCTTTTTTAATTATTACAATACCTTCTTTGATGGCATAACTTTCGGTTTCCATATCCTGCAGACTTTCGTGTCCCTGAATGTGGACATTATGACCGATCCGTACATTTTTATCCAGGATAGCCCTTTGAATGAAACAATTGTTACCAATGCCGAGTAATTCGTTATTAGGCAATTGCTCAATATCATCCACTGTCTGATAGTAGTCTATACCCATAATATAGGTATCGCGGATTATAGTATCCTTCCCAATGCGGGAACGGATTCCTAACACAGAATGAGAAATCTCTTTGGCATGGCAAATACAGCCCTCTGATATAAGTCCGAAGTTAATGTGGGTATTAAAAAACTTTGAAGGAGCCAGCATTCTGGCATGCGTATACAGCTTATCCACATTATCATACAAATGATACTGAGGCAAAAATCTGGTCAGTTTTAAATTGGCTTCAAAAAAAGAAGAGATATTCCCGATGTCAGTCCAGTATCCGTCAAATGGATAGGATGCTACCACTCTATTATGGTCGTTGACAGCATAAGGAATAATCTCTTTACCAAAGTCGTTGGCATCCGGCATTTCCAAAAACAACTCATCCAAGACCTTCCTGTTAAACACATAAATGCCCATCGATGCCAGGTATTCTTTTCCTTCTTTTTTCAACTTATCGCTAACAGGTGATTTCCAGTCCTCAACGATATCCCCTCCCGGCTTTTCATAAAAATTTTGAATGATACCCTCTTCATCCACTTTGAGTATGCCAAAGGACATTGCTTCTTGCTTAACAACAGGAATAGTAGCCACGGTCAGATCCGCACCCTGCTCTTCATGGTAATCAAGAAGTATACTGAAGTCCATCTGATACAATTGATCACCTGACAATATCAACACATATTCATAATCAATCTTATTCAGCTCCATACGTGTCTGTTTAACCGCATCAGCAGTTCCCTGAAACCAGTCCTTGTTATCAGCAGTTTGTTGAGCCGCCTGAATATTAACAAAAGCATCAGAAAACATATCAAACTGATAGGTATTCTTGATATGCCTGTTGAGCGAAGCAGAGTTATACATTGTCAAAACAAACATGCGCTTGATGTTTGAGTTGATGCAATTACTTATTGGAATATCGATCAATCTGTATTTTCCAGCTATAGGTACCGCAGGTTTTGACCTATGGGCTGTAAGTGGGTAGAGACGGCTTCCCACTCCACCTCCAAGAATTAATGCAACAGTACGTTCAGTCATCTTTTCTCTTTTATTGTTTTTTGGTATTCATCTGCATATTTTTTCGCTGACAGTGTCCATGAATTGTCAATGGACATGATTTTTGAAATAAGTAATTTCATTTCACCTGCGTCACCATAGAGTTCCCTGATACGTCCCAAGGAATATATAATATCTTCTTCAGAGGCCCTAAGAAAACTTATTCCATTTCCATCATTCCCAATATCCGGAACCGTATCAATAAGTCCGCCTGTATGTCTTACGACCGGTACAGTACCATAACGCATGGCATACATCTGATTTAACCCGCAGGGCTCAAATCGTGATGGCATAAGAATAAAGTCTGAAGCAGCATAAATCCTATGAGCAAGTTCTTCATTATAGGCAATTACAGAAACCACATTATCGGGAAAGTCCTTTTGGAGCTGCAAAACAGCTTCTTCAATGGATCTGTCACCTGAACCCAATATAAAAAACTGCATGCTGTTATCCCCTTTCAGGTATCGTCTTATTGCTCCAGGCAAAAGATCAGCTCCCTTTTCATAGGCGAACCGACCAATGAAACTCACGAGGCATTTTGAATGTCTGAAGCAATGATCGGCTGCCAGGCACTTTTTATTGGAAGACTTGAATACCCCGGGACTTCTCTTCAATAGCTGATATAACAGAGGGTCTTTTTTAGGATCCCATACCATGGCGTCAATACCATTCAGAATACCGATTGATTTTTCGGCCATAGCTCTGGCAAGACTTGTTAAGGTATCAAAGTCTGATTGAAGCTCTTTCATATAACTTGGAGATACTGTCGAAGCACGGTCCGCAGATTTCAGGGCAGCGGCCAGACAGTTAATCGCTCCATCCCAATCCAGAATGCCAGCCTTTCTGCCATCATATTCTGGTAAAAACCGGGCATTCGACCAGGGCATGACTCCCCGATACTGTCCATTGTGAATTGTAAAAAAAACAGGAAGGTCTTTGAGGCTTGAAGCCGCAGGACAGTGTTGTAAGATAAAAGGTATCAATCCTGTCATATGATCATGGCAATGAAGGATATCAAAGCCATGCTGATCCGAAAGCAACCAATTAACTACAGAGCGTTGGAATGATATATTGCGTTGGACTTCATCCCGGTAACCTTCTCCATCATTTGCCAGGTATACTTGAGCACGATCAAATTTTCCAGGAATATCAACCACATAAAAAGGGAAGCCGAGCTTTTTCTTTTTCAGTCTCTGAATTCGAAAAATGATATGTTCTTCAGCCATATCAAAACTTGACTCATACACAGTCTCAAAGCTTTGGACGGCAATCCAGGCATTAGCATATTTTGGGATGATCACCGAAGCTTCCACACCCTGCTCCGGAAGGTATAGAGGTAAAGCACCTACGACATCGCCCATACCTCCGGCTTTGGCAGCAGGATAGCATTCGGTAGATATGTGAAGTACTTTCATATCAGGCTTTTAATTTTAAAAATATTGATGACAACGGAGGCAAGCTGAGAGTGAGACAGTAAGGCCTGCCATGGGAAGCTACTTGTTCGGAATGAATTAAAACATTACTTATTCCAGAGCCTCCAAAATCATCGTCATCAGAATTGAAGATTTCTTCATATTCACCAGCAGAAGGAACACCTACCCTGTAATCAAAGTGCACACTTGGTGTAAAATTACAGACTACCAGTATATTGTCAGTCTTGCCCTTACGCATATATGCCAGAACAGAATTTTGATCATCAGAATAATCAATCCATTCAAATCCTTCTGGCCCATAATTGAAATCATAAAGGGCGGACTGTGATTTAAAAATTCCATTCAGCTTGGCCACAAGGGCTTTAATACCCCTATGCGGTTTATAATTCAATAAATGCCAGTCAACACTCTGATCTACATTCCACTCTGATGTCTGACCTATATCATCACCCATAAACAATAACTTTTGCCCTGGGTGTGTGTACATATAACTGTACAGCAATCTAAGATTGGCAAACCGTTGCCAGTCATCACCCGGCATTTTATATACCATGGATTGCTTACCATGAACCACTTCATCATGGGATAAAGGCAATACATAGTTTTCGGTAAAAGCATAAGTAAGGCTTCTGCTAATATCATTATGATGATATCTGCGGTGAATCGGGTCGCGGCTGAAATATTCTAATGTGTCATTCATCCAGCCCATCATCCATTTGAGTCCAAAACCAAGTCCCGATTCATGTACAGGACGGGTCACACCACTAAAGGCCGTTGACTCTTCAGCTATCATCTGAATGCCCGGAAAACTGCCATAGACAGAAGCATTCAGTTCCTTAAGAAAGCTTATTGCTTCCAGGTTTTCATTCCCCCCATACTGATTGGGGGACCATTCTCCCTCTTCTCTTGAATAGTCCAGGTAGAGCATAGAAGCTACAGCATCTACCCGCAAACCGTCAACGTTAAAATGATCAAGCCAGAAATGAGCAGATGATATCAGGAAAGATCTTACCTGAGCGCGTTCGAAATTGAATATCAAGCTGTTCCAGTCCGGGTGGAATCCTTTCTGTGGATTGGGGTGTTCGTAAATGGCAGAGCCGTCAAAGTCGGCTAAAGCAAACTCATCTGAAGGAAAGTGGGCTGGCACCCAATCCAAAATGACAGCAATTCCTTTTTCATGCAAGCAATCCACGAGATACTTGAAGTCTTCAGGATCACCAAAGCGACTGGTAGGGGCAAAATAACCCGTGCTCAAATAGCCCCATGAAGGATAGAAAGGATGCTCCATAACGGGAAGAAATTCCACATGGGTATAATTCATTTCTATCAAGTAATCACACAGCTTTTCGGCCAGTTCTCTGTAATGCAGGGATCTACTTCCTCCCTCTGCTTTCATCCATGAACCTATGTGACATTCATAAATGCTTATAGGAGACTGAAGGTGATTTATTCTGTTTCGGGTTTCTTGCCAGTTCTTTGTATTCCAAATGTACTCATCCTGCCATATTACACTGGCTGTCTTAGGTGCCATCTCATATTTTCGGGCATAGGGATCCGTTTTTTCCCTGACCTTATCATCGTGATTGGAATAGATCTTATACTTATAAAGATTACCTTTCTTCAAGCCAGGTATAAATCCCTCCCATATACCGCTTGAATCCCAACGGACATATAATTGGTGTTCATCACCTGACCAATAATTAAAATCACCGATTAGCTGGACGGATCTTGCAGCAGGGGCGTATACAGCAAAATATACTCCCATTTCCGATTCATGTTCCAATATATGAGATCCGAATTTTTCGAAGAGCCTGAAGTGTTTTCCCGCAGCAAAAAGCTCTAGATCAAAACTGCTAAACAGGCTATATGGCTTTACATAATTCATTGCCGTTAATGTAAGATTTTTATAACTATTCTTATTGTCGCTTCTCAAAGATTATTGAAATAATAATCCATAGATCACTCAAATAAAATCTTTATCATAAAGGGTGCGGTAGTCCGGTCATTCAGGCTAGTGCAAGATCAGCTTAAAACCATTTCCATCTGATCCGGATACAGTGACATGAAGTCGATTTTCATTGAGACAATATTTTATACTCTGAGGAAAGTCATGATCGGGCTTTTCAAAAAAACCTTCATGCATCTTAATTGACATGACCTGCAAACGATATCGTTTTGCCGTCATTCTGGTTTGTTACTCTGGCTCTGTATATCCTTAGGCCATCTTCTATTTAAAAGCTCACATATTCTGATATCGTCTTTTCACCGTCTTGCATGCGAAATCCTAGACCACTCAGGCTATGCTGAGCAACGAGAGTCCACGATTCATAATTATCAGACGCGTTGATTTGACATTCTCCATCCAAGTCCTCAAGGTACCATTGCACTTGGTATTAATAATGAACAGGACAAACAGACTGGTAACAAGTAATTCAAGTTTCAACATTTCAAGGAAGATTTTGAAACTAACATAAAAAGAACTTCGTTATCTTCACTTTGGAAGTTGTTCTATAATGATTGTCTAGTGTCGTTGTAGCTTTACACGGCACTAGTTTTTTTATCCCCTTCTTACACTCAATTTTCCTGAAATTTAGATGCTGACTCAGTAACCCGACCGTTAATTTATTCTTAATTTACGAAATTAATCGTATTTAAAATTTAATATACGATACATTTCGTAGTACATTGCGTAAATAAATGAATTCCCTGTGAAGAAAAAGAATACACCTACAGAGTCAGAACTTGAAATACTCCAGATATTATGGCAAAACGGATCCAGTTCAGTGCGTGAAGTCAACGATATTTTGAATACTGAAAGAGAAGTGGGTTACACCACAACTCTTAAGATCATGCAGATTATGAATGATAAAGGCCTGGTTGTGCGTGATACCAGTAGCCGTACGCATATATATAAGGCCGCAGCCACTGAAGACGACACCCAGATCAAGCTCCTTGTCATCTTCATTGAAAAAACATACCGGGGCTCTGCCATGCGCATGATCATGCATGCCCTTGGTCACCAGGAAGCAAGCGGTAAAGAGATAGAAGAATTAAAAAAGATTATAGATCAACTAGAAAAGAATAACAAATAACAGCTGTTTACCATAAAAGTCAAGCTGTTTGTGGGTGCAAAGAAAGCCTTCCGCAAGAAGAAAACTTAAAATTCATTTTTCATTAGCCACTGTAAAGACAAGGAAAACAGGCCTTACCCCTATTGATGGATAATATTTATTTTTTCATATGTGTAAATGTCACATTTTTATCCACTTAGTGTCTGATTTACCAGATTCAATTACCTTGTAAATAAATTCCATCCCTCTTATCCCATCTTCAATACCTGGAAAGTCTTTATAAACCGGATCAGCTTCCACGCCTTCTAATTTAGCCTGAATACATTTAGCAAAATTCCGGTAGATATTGGCAAAGGCTTCAAGGTATCCTTCAGGATGACCTGCCGGTAATCGTGTATGAGCCTGTGTTGATTCAGACAGCTGTCCTACACCTGTTCTAATGAGCTCCTTGGGTTTATCCAACCACTTAAGCTCAAGAGTATTGGGATGCATCTGATGCCATTCCAGACCTCCTTTTTCTCCATACACTTTAACAGAAAGCGCATTTTCTTCACCAGCAGAAATTTGGGATGCATACAATATGCCACGTGCACCATTATTATACCGAATGAGCACATTACCGTCATCATCCAGTCGTCTGCCCTCTACGAATGTAGAGATGTCTGCACACAACTCTTCTATCTGAAGCCCTGAAATATACTCCGCCAGATTTTCAGCATGTGTACCGATATCACCCATTGCTCCTGCAATTCCGGACTTGCGCGGATCGGTGCGCCAGGATGCCTGTTTCTGCTCAGACTCCTCCAGGAATGTAGATAGCCAGCCTTGAGGATATGCCGTCACAAGTTTCCGAATCTTTCCCAATTGTCCTGACTGAATGATATGTCGCGCTTCCTTAACCATTGGATAAGCCGTATAATTATGCGTTAACGCAAAGACAAGATCTGTTTTACTGTATATCTCACGAAGCGCATAGGCTTCTTCAAGGTTGAAGCAAAGGGGTTTGTCACAAACAACATGAAAGCCATTTTCAAGGGCCATCTTTGCTGGGGCAAAGTGCATATGATTGGGTGTAACAATAGATATAAAATCCATGCGCTCGCCCTCAGGAAGCTTTTTCTCTTTCGTAATCATTTCCTCAAAACTTCCATAGACCCTGTCGTCAGGAAGGAACAAATCTTTCCCGGAAAGCCGTGACTTTTCCGGTGAGCTGCTGAATGCGCCACATACCAATTCTATCTGCCCATCCAGCGCAGCCGCTATGCGGTGTACCTGGCCTATAAAGGCCCCTCGGCCGCCGCCGACCATTCCCATTTTAATTTTTCTGCTCATCCTCTATATTTTCATTTATATAATCATCAATTATACGCTCGAGTGTTTTCAAAGTCACTGAACCATTTGCTAATAGTGTATCATGAAAACTTTTAATGTCAAATTTTTCTCCAAGTTGATTCTCTGCTTTGTTTCTAAGTTCCCGAATCTTAATTTCTCCAATTTTATAGGAGACGGCCTGGCCGGGCCAACCAATATACCTGTCAATCTCGTTTTCAATTTCGTGAGGGGTCAGCGATGTGTGTTTAGTCATAAAATCAATGGCCTCATCCCTTGTCCAGTTCATGTAATGGATCCCGGGATCAATGACCAGACGGCAGGCACGCCACATCTCATAACTGAGGCTACCAAACAAATCATAGAGGGTTTCATACATACCTGCTTCTCTGCCCAGGTATTCGGAATAGAGTCCCCAGCCTTCTCCAAAGGCGCTGAGGTACTGCTTCCTGAAAACCGGCAAATCAGTCAATTCGCTAGCCAGGCTTCCCTGCAAATGATGGCCTGGAACCGCTTCATGTAAGGTAAGTGCCGTCATCATATACAATGGCCTGGACTTCAGGTCGTAGGTGTTCACCCAATACTCTCCGGCTTTACCGGTCTTCATGGATCCACCAGAATAGCGCCCTGTTGTGTAATTCGCTGCAATATTTTCTGGAACCGGTTTGACTGTAAAAGGAAGTCGTGGCAAAGTACCAAAATACCTGGGTAAGAACTCCTCAGCTTTTTTGGACAACCATGAAGCATAATACAGCAGTTCTTCAGGTGTTTTCGCATAGAATCGCTCATCTGTACGCAACATATTTATGAAATCATCCAGACTGCCGCCATATTCCAATTCCTGAAGAATCTCGAGCATCTGAGCCTTTATCTTTTCAACCTCGTCGATACCGATGTTGTAAACCTCCTCAGGACTCATGTCAAGGCTTGTAAAATATCTGACGCGTTGCCTGTAGAACGCCTTACCATCTTTATTGGCTGAATATCCTATTTCATCACGGGCATAAGGCAGGTATCTTTCTGAAAGAAATGTTCTGAAATCCTCGAATGCATTATCAATGCTGTCCATCAATTCTGCATCTATGCTTAGTCCGCTGTCTAATGCTGGTTGATATAAAAAAGCGAGGTCCTGGGTAATTATATCATCCAGGATCTGTATGCAATTGTTAACGACAAGCTTCGGATGGATTCTTCCCATGGACAATCCTTCAAGCATATGCGACTTCCTTCCCTGAAAATAAGCCGGAATATTGCGCAAACGGTCCAGATATCTTTCGGTCCTGCTTGAGTCCGTCAAGTTCCATCCCCTGCTCGAATAAATCATGCCTGTAATAAATCCACCCTCTGCATTCAAGGGCATATACCAATCACCATATTGGAGAAGATATAACTTATCCGAAAGGATATATTTTAACATATCGGCATTGATGCTTTCATTATCATCCAATGATGCATAATCCAGCTTGTCCAGCTCATCCAAAAGAGTTCTGTAGCCTTCTATCCTTACAGATATGATTTCATCTGTTTCAAGAGGCCATAGCATGGTCCTGTCTTCAGAAAGCTCCTTTTCAAGATCTTCGTATCTTTCAATTATATCTGAAAGCTTGCTTTGACCAAAACCCGTGGATATAAAAAACAGAATGATCAGTGTATATTGAAGTCTTAGCATCAATTCAATCTTTTGAATGCATTCAAAAAAATTAAAATACTAATTGCCAATCGAATTAAGGTTTTTTACCTAAAAAAATTGCAGGTCTCGCTCCAAGAACCCTACTTTTGCAGCCGATTTTGCTATGAACCTGATTAAAGAAATAGACAAGCGTAAAACATTCGGCATCATTTCTCACCCGGATGCCGGAAAAACCACTCTTACTGAAAAGCTCCTGCTTTTTGGAGGGGCTATCCAAATTGCTGGTGCTGTCAAATCCAATAAGATTAAAAAGCATGCGACTTCCGATTTTATGGAAATCGAAAAGCAAAGAGGTATCTCCGTAGCGACATCGGTCATGGCCTTTGAATATAGAGATAAACAGATCAATATCCTCGACACACCGGGTCACAAAGACTTCGCTGAAGATACCTACCGTACATTGACGGCTGTGGATAGCGCAATCGTAGTCATCGATGTGGCAAAAGGGGTAGAGGAACAGACTGAAAACCTGGTTAAGGTATGTAGACGCAGGAATACTCCTATGATCGTTTTCATCAACAAATTGGATAGAGAAGGAAAAGATGGTTTTGACCTTCTGGACGAGGTGGAAGGTAAATTGGGGATGAAAGCCTGTCCGTTGAGTTGGCCTATCGGTATGGGTCAACGCTTTCAGGGTGTATACAACCTGTATGAAAATAAGTTACGCCTGTTCTCTTCGCACGGTAAGCAAACAGAAGATGAAACCATAGAAATTTCAAACCTCGATGATACTAGACTTGACGAATTGGTTGGCGAAGCGGCAGCCAATGAATTGAGGGAAGAGCTTGAAATGATCAAGGAGGTTTACCCGGATTTCGACAAGATTGCCTATCAGAAAGGTGAATTGAATCCTGTCTTCTTCGGTTCAGCCATCAATAATTTCGGTGTTAAAGAGATGCTGGACTGCTTTGTTGAAATAGCTCCTGGTCCATTGGCAAGAGATACAGAAGAGCGCAGTGTGCTTCCCACAGAAGATAAGTTTACAGGATTTGTCTTTAAAATCCATGCCAATATGGATCCGAACCACAGGGACCGAATCGCTTTCTTGAGGGTATGCTCCGGTGTATTTCAGCGAAATACCAACTATTACCATGTCCGGCAAGAGAAGAAGATGAAATTCGCCAATCCCACCATGTTTATGGCCTCCAAGAAGAATATAATCGACGATGCCTATCCAGGTGATATTGTAGGTCTTTACGATTCTGGCAACTTCAAAATAGGTGACTCAGTTACAGAAGGAGAGGCAATTCATTTTAAAGGCATTCCGTCATTTTCACCGGAGCAATTCAGGTTTATCAACAATGCCGATCCATTAAAATACAAGCAACTGGATAAAGGCGTAAAGCAATTGATGGAGGAAGGGGTCGCACAGTTGTTTACCAAGCTGGATAATAACAGAAAAATTATCGGTACTGTTGGAGCACTTCAGTTCGACGTCATTAAATACCGTCTGGAACACGAATATGGAGCTAAATGTGATTATGAAAGCATGCCTATGCATAAGGCTTGCTGGGTAAGCGCTAAAAATGAGGCGGCTTTACAGGAACTGAAATCTCGCAGGTCCAGGAATCTTGCATTGGATAAGGATGGCAAACTGGTCTACCTGGCAGAATCAGCCTGGACGCTAAAAATGGCCCAGGATAATCATCCCGACATTGAATTCCATACTAGTAGCGAGTTTTAAATAAAAAAATCAGACCGAATCTTTAGTCTGCCCTTTTATTTTGTTTTTGCTGTTTCTCAACTTACCTGTTCAGCCAGAACCCCAGCCAGGCTCCGACTATACCCCATTGAACGACAGCATCAATCAGGTGGCCAATACTGCTGGTTTCAAACCAGATAGTAGATAGATAACTGGTTGTAAAGTATGAAATGAGCCCGACCATTACCGAAGAAATCAGGATTTTCTGGAAAGTCAGGTCATTGCGGCCAATCAGGATATAAGAGAGCAGAAATACCGCAAGGATATCAACAACAAATCCACGAATCATATTCATGCTCATGTTGATGCTCATTTCCTTGTGATAGGAAACCAAAGCCCACGGCTGTCCAATCCTCTGTTCCCACATCTGCTGTGCCTCATCCTGAGGCGTGCCAGGAGGTACATTTGGAATGAAATACGTGCCCTCTTCTATGCCGGAGTCTGACAAGCAAGCAAGAATCTGATCTTGTGCGCCGGTATAGCCCATTTCTGAGCCATGTATGTTCAGCATACCCCAAGAAAGAAACTGCCAAACCCATAATAATAGCCCACCGACGAGGGCTCCAATTAATACCTTATTCATAGTGTGAATTTTCTACCTAAAATACTGATTTTCTGGAAGTTTTTAGACCACAACAAATTCATATATGACGGGGGTTTTTTGTATCTTTGAAGCTTAATTTGATAAAGGGAGAAATGACAGAGAAAAAAAGTAATTACGGCGCGGAGAATATACAGGCGCTGGAGGGTCTGGAAGCCGTCAGGAAGCGTCCTGGAATGTATATCGGTTCAACCGATTCAAAAGGACTCCATCACCTGGTTTGGGAGGTAGTAGATAACTCCATAGATGAGCATCTGGCAGGATATTGCGATACAATAAATGTATTCATCCATAAAGACAACTCCATCACCGTAAAGGATAATGGTCGGGGTATCCCGGTGGGCATGCACGCCAAATTGAAAAAGTCAGCCCTCGAGGTGGTTATGACAGTCTTGCACGCCGGTGGTAAATTCGATAAAGACACCTATAAGGTGTCGGGTGGTCTTCACGGTGTGGGTGTATCCTGTGTGAATGCACTTTCATCACATCTGAAAGCCACCGTACACAGGGATGGAGAAGTATATGTTCAAGACTATCAACGCGGTAAACCTCAGGGTGATGTGGCTCCTACAGGGAAAACCGATATAACAGGAACGGTTATTAGTTTTTCACCAGATCCTGAAATATTTGATGCCGTAGAATACAAGTATGAAATTCTGGCTAACAGGCTTCGAGAACTGGCCTATCTGAACAGCGGACTCACATTGACGCTGGAAGATGAAAGGCATCAAGATGAAAAAGGAGAGAATAAAAGCAATACCTACTATTCAGAAGGAGGTCTGAAAGAATTCGTCAAATACATTGACGAAAGCAGAACACCCCTGATCGAAAAACCTATCTACGTCAAGGGTAAGGAAGAAAATGTAGAGGTAGAAGTTGCTATGCAGTATAATACAAGCTACAGTGAAAGCATCTACTCCTTTGTTAACAATATCAACACACGAGAAGGTGGTACCCACGTCAGCGGTTTTAGAAGAGCAGTCAACAGGGTATTTACCAAGTACGGTGAAGACAATGGCATGTTCAGCAAGCTTAAATTCAAAATATCCGGTGAGGACTTTCGTGAAGGCCTTACAGCTATTGTATCCGTAAAAGTACCCGAACCACAATTCAAAGGGCAGACTAAAGGAGAGCTCGGCAACTCGGAAGTAACCGGTATCGTATCACGGGCAGTGGGTGATGTTCTTAAGCATTTTCTGGAAGAAAACCCCAGCCTGGCAAAGCGTATCGTTGACAAAGTAATCCTTGCTGCCACGGCTCGACATGCGGCTCGAAAAGCCCGCGAAATGGTACAGAGAAAGAATGTACTTACAGGCTCAGGACTTCCTGGAAAATTATCAGATTGCAGTTCCAAGGATCCAGCTGAATCAGAAATATTCCTTGTCGAGGGTGATTCGGCGGGCGGTACCGCCAAACAGGGACGTGACAGACATTTCCAGGCTATACTTCCATTACGAGGAAAAATCCTCAACGTAGAAAAAGCTCTGGAACACAAAATCTACGAGAATGAGGAAATCAAAAATATGTTTACGGCCCTTGGCGTCAGGATTGAAGAAAAAGATGGTGACAGGGTATTGAACACAGAAAAACTGCGCTATCACAAAATTGTAATTATGTGTGATGCCGATGTCGATGGCAGCCACATCAGCACACTGATTCTGACTTTCTTTTTCAGATATATGCGTGAGCTTATTGAAAATGGCAATATATATATTGCAGCACCTCCACTTTACCAGATCAAAAAAGGCAAGCAGTCTGAATATGCCTGGAATGAGGATCAGCGCAAAGAAATCGTCGCGAAATTTTCTGCAGGAAAAGATGAAAGCTCTGTAAAAATCCAACGCTATAAGGGTCTCGGTGAGATGAATGCCGATCAGTTATGGGAAACAACCATGGATCCGGAAACAAGGATCATGCACCGGGTCAATATAACAGATGCCCTGGAGGCCAATCATGTGTTTTCAATGCTGATGGGAGATGAAGTGCCGCCAAGGCGCGCTTTTATCGAAGAAAATGCCAAATACGCAAATATTGATGTTTGATAAACAATGAGCTATCTTTGCCGTTCGTAATAGAGTAATAACAAATCATAAAAGAAATGCTGGAAACGATACAGAGCCTTAAGTATAAGGTAAAAGACATTTCCCTGGCTTCATGGGGTAGAAAAGAAATAGAATTGGCGGAAGCTGAAATGCCTGGCCTCATGTCACTCAGAGAAGAGTATGGCAAGGAGAAACCTCTTGCAGGAGCCAGAATTGCAGGATGCCTGCACATGACCATTCAAACAGCTGTTTTGATAGAAACACTTGTTGAATTGGGTGCTGAAGTTACATGGAGCTCATGCAATATATTCAGTACACAGGATCATGCCGCTGCTGCGATTGCCGCTGCAGGGATTCCGGTTTATGCCTGGAAAGGCATGAACGAAGAAGAATTTGACTGGTGCATCGAGCAGACATTGCATGCTTTTGAAGGTGGCAAGCCTCTGAACATGATATTGGACGATGGTGGTGACCTTACCAATATGGTGCTTGACAGATTCCCTGAACTGGTGCCCGGGATTAAAGGCCTTAGCGAAGAAACGACTACAGGTGTTCACAGATTACACGAAAGAGAAGCCAATGGTACTTTGCCATTGCCTGCCATCAATATCAATGACTCTGTTACAAAATCTAAATTCGACAACAAATATGGTTGTAAGGAGTCTTGCGTAGATGCTATCCGAAGAGCAACCGATGTGATGATTGCCGGAAAAGTGGCTGTCGTTGCCGGTTATGGTGATGTGGGAAAAGGATCTGCTGCTTCTTTGAAAGGAGCAGGAGCTCGAGTCATTATTACTGAAATTGATCCGATATGCGCCCTTCAAGCCGCCATGGATGGATTCGAAGTCAAGAAAATGATCGATGCTGTCGAAGAAGCTGATATCGTTGTAACAGCTACCGGTAATAAAGATATAATCGACGCTCAGCACTTTTCAAAAATGAAAGACAAAGCAATCGTATGTAACATAGGCCACTTTGACAATGAAATCAATATGGCTTGGTTGAATGAAAATTACGGTCATACAAAAGATGAAATCAAAGCTCAGGTTGATAAGTACACACTTGAGAATGGAGACATCATCGTTCTAGCTGAGGGTCGTCTGGTCAACCTGGGTTGTGCAACTGGTCACCCTTCATTTGTAATGTCTAATTCATTCACAAACCAGACACTTGCTCAATTAGAGCTTTGGAAAAACAGTGACAAATACGAAAACAAGGTTTACATGTTGCCTAAGCATCTTGATGAAAAAGTTGCCAGGTTGCACCTTGCTAAAATAGGCGTTGAACTGGAAGAGATGACAGACGAGCAAGCGAATTACGTAGGGCTTCCAAAATCAGGTCCATACAAACCAGAATACTACAGATATTAATTCTGTTCATAATTGATAAAAAAACCCTCGATAATTTATCGGGGGTTTTTTATTTGACCTTCAGATAATATTTCATAAGCCTCTCGTTCATTTTCTCTATAACCTTATTCATATTATCGCCGCTGAAATTATTCTTGCCCAACAAAAAGTCAAAGAATTTTTTAATCCCCAGGTCATGACTGGAAGGAAAAGGTGAAGAAAGCCGAGCGAACTTTGTATCCACAATAATCCAATGCGAGTCACGGTCGCCTTTTATCAAATAAAAGAAATCCCGATTATCCAGGTCCATAGCCGGATTGCACTCCAGCACGGATTCATCACCATTCAAAAAGAAATCCATGTTCTGGTTTTCAATCATGCAATAATCAGAAAAGCTATAATAGCTCTTCATAGCCTCTTTAACATTTTGCTTATAACGCAATCGCTGAATATTAAGGCTATCTAATTTTTCCTTGGTTCGCGAGTATTGTGAATCATTTCTGCCCATCTTATCAAGCATTTCCTGATAGGCTTTTTTTATGTTGTTTTTCATGTCAAGGCGGACAATCAAGACGCCTTCTTTCAACTGTTCGAGTTGATCAGAAGGTGTCAAAGCGTCCTGAGCATCCATTATGACTGGACTTATCAGCAGAAACATGGAGAAAACCAGACGTACACACATAGCACTATTGAATTTATATCTAGACTCTATCGCAAGAAATGTTAACAATATCTAATAAGGCCTAAAAATATTGGATAATACTTCATTCCGCACTAATCTTGCAATTCTTCGACAAGGAATGGTCACTTAAAATTTATTTTTGTACAAAACTCAAAATTATGCAGCCATCTGTAGATATTGAAGCTTTAAACGAACAAATAAGGATTGAAAGTGCATTTGTTGAACAGATAAGCACCGCCACATCCAAAATCATTGTTGGACAGCAGCACATGATCCAAAGGCTCATGCTGGGTCTCTTGGCAAAAGGTCACGTACTTCTGGAGGGCCTTCCCGGTCTCGCCAAGACCCTATCAATCAAAACTCTTTCTCAAGCGGTTGATGCAGATTTTAGCAGAATCCAGTTTACCCCGGATCTTCTTCCTGCAGATATTATTGGTACCATGGTTTACAATCCAGGAACCAACGACTTCAGCGTTCGAAAGGGACCTGTTTTTGCCAATTTCATCCTGGCCGATGAAATCAACAGAGCGCCAGCAAAAGTTCAGTCTGCCCTCCTGGAATCCATGCAGGAAAAACAGGTTACTATAGGCAAAGAGAGCTTTAAGCTGGAAGAACCGTTTCTTGTACTCGCCACGCAAAACCCTATAGAACAGGAAGGTACTTATCCCCTGCCCGAGGCACAGGTTGACAGGTTTATGTTAAAGGTCAAGATTGAATACCCGGCTAAAGAAGAAGAAAGAGACATCATAAGAAGAAGTATAAGTGGCGAAACAGAGCAACAGATATCACCTGTAGTAAAACCGGAAACCATAATAAAAGCACGTAAGCTTGTCAAGAAGATTTACATGGATGAAAAAATTGAGAATTATATACTCGACATTGTTTTTTCTACCCGTAATCCTGAAAAATATGGCCTCAGTGAACTGAAACCTCTAATCTCTTATGGAGCTTCCCCAAGAGCAAGTATCAACCTTGCTGTCGCTGCCAAAGCCCAGGCATTCCTTAATAGCAGGGGCTTTGTCATTCCTGATGATATCAGAAACATATGTGCGGATATTTTAAGACACAGGATAGGACTGAGCTATGAAGCTGAAGCTGAAAACGTAAGTCAGGAAGATATCATTAAAACCATTATCAATAATATCGAAGTACCTTAAGCCGTCAGAAATGGATGCTTCTGAAATTCTGAAAAAAGTCCGGAAAATTGAAATCAAGACAAAAGGCCTGAGCAAGCATATATTCTCGGGAGAATACCACTCTGCCTTTAAGGGAAGAGGCATGTCCTTTTCAGAAGTTCGGGATTATCATTATGGTGATGATGTAAGAAATATTGATTGGAATGTAACTGCCCGCACCGGCGATCCTCACATAAAGGTGTTTGAAGAAGATCGAGAGCTTACCGTTATGCTCATGGTCGATATAAGCAAGTCTTCAGTCTTTGGCACGGACACTCAATTTAAGAACGAACTGATTGCCGAAATAAGTGCAGTTATTGCATTTTCTGCCATTACAAATAATGATAAAGTAGGGGCCATACTTTTTACAGACAAGCTTGAAAAATATATTCCGCCAAAAAAAGGGAAGTCTCATATTCTCAGAATTATTCGGGAAATAATCTATTACGAAGCCGAAGGAACTGGGACTGACATCAACCAGGCCCTGATATACTTGAACAATATCATGAAAAAGAGAGCTATTGTTTTTATGCTTTCAGATTTTATCAGTCATGATTACAGTTCCGCTATATCTATTGCTCAAAAACGTCATGATATAATAGGCGTTCGGATTTATGATGCCTGGGAGACCATACTTCCTGATATAGGCATCATTGAGGCCTTGGATCCTGAAACCGGAAAGAGCTTTTACATCGATAGTTCCGATAGAAGGCTAAAAGAAAAATATAGGCAGTGGCATGAAAACCATTATACACGATTCGTGGAGCTTTTTAAAAAAAATAGCCTGGATCAATTGAGTATACAAACCGGTGAAGACTACGTAAAATCTCTTCTCAGTTTTTTCAAAAAAAGAAACAAATGATACGGTGTCTGATCGTCATATCATTTTTATTCCTTAGCAGTGCCTTTTATAGTCAGATAATCAGCTCAGTGAGTTTATCCAGAGACAGCATTGTCATTGGCGATGAACTTGAAATATATATTGAACTCAAAAGCTCCAAGGACGTCCATAATGTGAAAATAAATTACAGCAGTTTTGACAGCATACAAATCATCAGTGATGAGAGCGTATCTGATGTTGCTCCAGACTATGCTGAAATAGAATTTGTAACAGATAATTTTGACAATAATCAACCCTTAAACTTCAAATTTGAACAAGGGCTTTATGCATATAAGGATACTCTCAAAGCCAGGGTTTGGGACACAGGAATCCTGAATATTCCTCATCCTATAATTAAGTCCGGTGACGCATCCTTGAGAGTTGATCTCCTGGAATACCCATTTCTTTTTGTCAGCATCCCCCCCAATGTTGTTAACCCGGATACATCCAGTTTGATTCTTCCGATAAAAGATATCATTAGAGAAAACAAAAATATTACAGACTACCTATGGCTTGGCTATACCTTACTCGCGATCTTGGCCATTGCCTTGCTTTTCTGGATAATACGTTTCAGAAAAAAAGTTGTACAAACAGAATTGCCTGAAGAAGTCAGCCTGCCTGCACACCTTACAGCGCTGGATAAACTCAATGCCCTGGACAACAAGAAGCTCTGGCAGAAAGGAAATATAAAAGAGTTTCAGTCTGAGCTGACCTATATCATAAGAGAATACATAGAAGCAAGATACAATCTACCCGCCCTTGAATCCACCAGCGATGAAATTCTGAATCAACTCAAGACAGAAGCTGAACTAGGAACTTCTCTACTTGAAGAACTCAAGCATGTATTGCAGATTGCAGACTTGATCAAGTTTGCGAAGGCGGAACCCCCTGAAGATATCCACCAGCAATTCCTAAGCAAAGCTTTTGAATTTGTCAGGCATACTAAAACGCAGATGACCGCTGAAGAAGAACTACTCATCAGAAAAGAATACGAAGGGTATCTTAAAAAATTATCTGAATTCAAAATCAAAAACTTATGAATTCAGGATTTGAGTTTCTCCATCCCTGGTTTCTGGCTTTGATGCTCTTTTTGCCGTTTGTATGGTATTGGACGCGCATGGCCGGTAAGCCCAAACTTACATTGCCCCATATTGATCAGTTTTCAGCTAAGCCCGCTTTACGAAGCCGTTTGAGAACCTATCTGCCGGTTTTAAGATACCTGGGGCTGATCGCCTTAATCATTGCGCTCGCTAGACCGCGACAAGTTCTGAAAGAAGAAGAAGTACGTGCGGAAGGAATTGATATAATCATGGTTATGGATTTATCAAGCAGTATGCTTGCCCGTGATTTTGAGCCGGATCGATTGACAGTGAGTAAGGAGACTGCTAAAAACTTTATTGATAAGAGACCCTATGACAGGATAGGACTGGTAGTATTCGCTGGAGAAAGTTTTACACAGAGCCCTTTGACTACAGATCACAGGATTGTAAAAGAATTCCTGGGATCATTGGAGTCAGGTATGCTGGAAGATGGAACAGCTATCGGCATGGGTCTGGCTTCCGCAGTAAACCGTCTAAAAGAAAGTGATTCGGAAAGCAAGGTCGTTATTCTACTCACTGACGGTGTAAATAATGCAGGTTATATTAAGCCTATGACGGCCGCCCAAATAGCTCGTGAGTTAAATATCCGGGTATATACTATTGGTATAGGCTCAATGGGAGAAGCAATATCCCCTATCAGCAGACGGAGTGATGGGAGATATATATTTGGTTTATCACGCGTGGAAATTGACGAGGAACTTTTGACGGAGTTATCTCAGCTTACAGGAGGCAAATACTTCAGGGCAACAGATGAAGCAGGTCTCCAGCGCGTCTATGCAGAAATAGATAAGCTTGAAAAAACAGAAATCCAATTAAACGTGTACAAAAGATATTCGGAAGAATATCGGTTTTTCTTACTTCTTGCATTTATAACTCTTGGCTTGGAATTCTTGTTGCGGTACAGTGTGCTGAGCAAGCTTTCTGAATAAAAGAAGAGCTTTCTAAACTTGATCACAAGAATTTACTGAAAAGAAGATTGTAAAGATTCATTCCCATTTAAAAAAGGCAAAGCCCATTGAACGTATCCAATCACTTATCATAAAACCATTAATATTGAGCAGTTCTTCTTCAACAATAAGAACTGCTAAAGCTAATCTGCCTGTATATCAGTTAGACGTGAATTAGATAAATAGGACATGAATTGACTGCTAGTTTACAATTTTTAAGACCTTTTATCAAGATATTCTAGTTATTCATATTCAAGACTTAACATATGTACCATTCAGACCATTTGTCTGATTTTCAGAAGATTAAGGCCGATTGCTGTGATTAAACGCAAGAATATCAATACATTTATTGTCTAAGTTGAGTACGCTTTGAAGCAGCAGACCTTCTCCCTTTTAATTTCTTTGGTTTTAGGCGTGTCGATGAATTCATTGACGGCACAGAATAACTGTATGGAAATACCTGATATCGGTGGTGGCACCTGCACAGCTTGCGCCCCTCCGGGATGGGATATATGGCTGCTTACCCCAGATGTGGTTAACGGAACAAATTGGGTCGCATGTGCTCTTTCAGGCGTTGGCACATCGCCTAGTGGCGGCAACATGATCATCCTGGATGGCAGTCCAACCAATGTGGAGGGCGTATCTGTTGAAGTTACGGGCCTAACTCCAGGCACGGTTTATAATATTGGCTTTTACTGGACTGAAGCGTATGCTCAATGCGGTCTTCTAGGTTACGGTGGTGGCGATCTGCTCATGATTATCGATGGCTTTGAGTATTCCTTCTCAGGTGCCGATGATTGGGAGCTGGCTGAAATATGTTATGGTGCCACCAGTACCAGTGTCGAGATTTTTCTAACCATCGAATCAGATGACGCCGGCTTGATCGTAATCGATTCCGGAATCTGCGAAGAATTCGAAACCTGTTGTGACCTCGTTGTTGAAGCCGATAACTCTTATGATATATGCCCAGGCGAATCCATACAACTGGATGCAGAATTTTCTGAAGAGACAGGCACTGTGTCTGTTGAGTGGACGTGCCAGCCTGATGATGGCCTCGACTTTCTAGATGACAGATTTTCTTTAAATCCAATCTTTGAAGTGCCCCTTAATGGCGAATTTGATGGCGAGAGATACATATTTACATTATCCGTCACGGATGACGTGTGTACTCGAGAAGAAGAAGTCATCATAGATGTTACACCCTATATAATTCCAGAATTTGAAATTAGAATTTGTGACCTCTTTGACGATTTCCTATTGCCAGAAGTATCAGATGACGGCTACACAGGAAGCTGGTCAGGTGACTTTGACTTTGGATCCCTGGGTGGCACCATCCAGGAATACATTTTCACCCTTGACCCTGAGCAGGATAATTGCCTGGAGTCACAATCGTATTTTGTAGAAATCGAAGCCTCCGGGCCAACAACTTTTGATCTGAAAGAGGCCTTTTGCCAACTCGATCCAAAAGAATATGATTTGCCTTTAAACAGCCTGGAAGCTTACGGAGGCCTCTGGGAAATCACTTTCATTTCCCCTGAAAATTTGACACCCGATTTTTATACCTTCTACTTTTTCCCTGACCTGGATATACATTGTGCTTTGCCATTTGAGTATAACTTTGAAATCCGTAATCCAGATAGCCTGACATTCAATATTCCTACTAGCTTCTGTGTTCAACAAGACAACTTTGGCTTGCCCTCTGCATCCCTTGAAGGTATCCAGGGACGCTGGGACGAAGACTCTATATATACCGACATAGCTGGAGTTGTAAGATCTGTAGTTTTTACTCCAGAAGAAATAGAGGATTGCTACTTTGAATATGAGCATACTTATGAAATCACCGACAAGCTTGAGGTCAGTTTTCCCATTGCAGATACATTATGCAGGAGAACTGGCTATTACGAATTGGATACATTAAGCAATGAAGGATACTCGGGCACATGGGATCCCCCCGCCTTTAGCTTAGATACCATAAGTTCGGATGTTGTCCACTCTGTATGGACACCTAATCCTGGTCAATCCGTGTGTCTCAGTGAAACTGAAACAACCATCCAGCTAAATCCTATTGTCGAGACAATAATTGAATTGCCTGAAAGATATTGCCAGAACTCTGGTGCCTTTGTATTACCGGATATATCAAGTTTGAATGCAATTCCCGGAAACTGGGATGATAATCTAATTGAAACAGACAGTCTTGCCCCTGGCACTTATATCAGAAATTTCATACCGGATAAGGCTTATTGTTATAGCGACTATTTTTACAGCTTTGAGATTGTTGCGGAACAAACGCCAAGTTTTAATCTCATAACCGGTCTATGTAAAAGCCAGCCTGCTATCACTCTTCCGCTTATTTCAAATGAGGGTTTTACGGGCCAATGGAGTATTCCAGAAATTGATCCTTCAGTCATCCCGACCAATACGATTACAAGCATTTTTACAACTGATTTAAAGGACTCTTTATGCCTGTTGGATTATGAGGAAGAATTTGTCCTTGATGAAAAAATAGATCCCACTTTTTCATTAGACTCTATACTATGCTCAGAAAACGGAAATATAGAATTTCCTACTACAGCTGATAATGGTATTGCTGGTGAATGGAGTATCCGTGTTATAGATTGGCAAGATACAACTACCCAGCAGATCAACAATAATTTCATGCCTAATGATACAGCATGCTATAATCCTATAGAACTTCAATTTGAATTGATTCGATTAGACTTGCTGACTATTACCAAACAAGACTTGAGTGATTGTTACGCTGATGATGGACGGATTCTAATTTCGGGAGGAAATAGTGATTTTGAATATTCCATTGACGATGGCTTGAGCTGGACAAATATTAATTCATTTAACGGTCTTCTTACGGGTGATTATATAGTAATGGCACGTTCTACCCTGGATACTCTTTGTCGTATTGAAGAATCTGTCCAGATCACTCAAAGCGACCTCCCGATCCTTGACTCTCTCGCATTCAACGGACCTGATAATTGTGAAGATGAGAATGGCTTTATATCCATATTTGCTCAGGGTGTGAACCTGGAATATTCAATTGACAATGGACAACAGTGGTCTTCGTTGCCAAAGTTTGGACTCTTACCTGATGCTGACTATACCATCCTTGTTCGCAATCGCGATTTTCCGTCTTGCCTCATAGACACGGCGATAGTACTGAATCCATTTCCTGAAACAATTATAGATAGCATAACATACTCTAATATATCAGACTGTGATTTATCCGATGCACAGATTGAAATATTTGCTCAGGGTGTGAACCTGGAGTATTCCATCGATAATGGCCTTTCATGGATTGATGACAGTCTGTTCGACAACTTATCTCCCGGCACCTACCCCATCGTCTGCCGTTCTAAAAGTGCTAATAATTGTATTGAAGAACAAGTAATTCTTATTGATGACCTGGAATATCCATCTATTATAACTGAGGTTCATTCAGACCCAACAGATTGTATGGCTAATGATGGCACTATAAGTATCGAGGCAAATGGAAATGACCTGGAATTCAGGATTTCAAATGCCCCAAGCTGGCAGGACTCTGAGCAATTTACAAACCTGACTTCTGGCTCATATACATTATATGTCCGAGAAAAGGATTACAAATCCTGCATGGACTCTATACAGGTAGAACTGTCTGATCCCAACCTGCCAGTAGTACAGGACATAATAATCACAGAACCATTAAACTGCTACCCCGATTCAGGAAGGCTGGAGCTTATCACCGATTCAAATCAAGACTATTTGTTCTCCCTTGATGGTGGTATGAATTACCAGGTCTCGGAAGTTTTTCAAAACCTGTCAGCTGGCAATTACGACATAGCTGTTATAGTTGAGAATTCTCCCAACTGTGAGCTCATAGTAAACGTCGGAATTACAGAACAATTTGAGGATCTGGATCTTTCTAATTTTGTTTTGACTCAACCCATTGATTGTATATCGTCTGATGGACGCGTAGAGATTCAAACTGATATAATTGGCCTTGAATTTTCTATTGATCAGGGCATCAGCTGGCAAGCCGAACCATCATTTGACATGCTGTCACAAGGATTTTATAGTATCCAGGCACGAAAACAGGGTGCACCAAACTGTGAGGACCAAATTGATTTTGAAATCAAGAACCCGCCTTGCCCTTGCACCGAACTCGAAATAGACATATCCCGCACAGATGTCAGTTGTGAAAGTGAAAATTCAGGAAGCATCACTATAGAAAATATCAGTGGGCTTTTCATCCCGGGTTCATATGATATCAGCTGGAACACAGGAGACTCAGGAGAGGCCATCACGAACTTGATTTCTGGATGGTACGTTTACACCATAAACTACGATAAGAATTGCAGTCAAGTTGACTCTGTTTTTATAAATGATTTTGACCCCATTCAATTTGCACTTCAATCGTTTGACAAGACTTGCACGGAAGGCGGGCAAATTATAGTATCTGAACTAGAAGGTGGTAATGGTGAATTCAGTTTTTCATTAGACAACATTAACTTCCAGGAAGAGTCTGTCTTTTTTAATCTAAGTCCTGACGAGTACCTGGTATACGTTCTTGATCAATTTGACTGTATGGAAGAGGACGCCATCACACTCAACTCCAGCTTCGATCTGTCCCTCGAATTACCAGGCATTGAAGCCCTCCTTATAAATGAGTCAAGCTATCTGAATCCACTGATCAATCCTGTCAGTATAGACAGCTTTGAATGGATGCCCATGACAGGTATACTTAATCCAGGAGAACTTGTTGCAGAGGTATCGCCTCGAGAAACAACCGAATATACCCTGACGATTTATTACGGGGAGTGTGTTGAAACACGAACAGTCGTTGTGGAGGTAATTGATAATCGAGGGATATATCTTGGAAATATTTTCTCTCCCAACGGAGACAAAGTCAACGATGTCTTTTACATCCAGTCCCCTACAGATCTTGATGTAGCAATAAATAGTTTCAGGATTTTTGACAGGTGGGGCAATCTGGTATTCGAAAAAAATAATCCCGCAGTAAATTCGACTTCAGGTGGCTGGGATGGCTATTTTAAGCAAAGGCCAGTACTTCATGGGGTCTACGTCTACACAATAGACTACACCCTTAGAGGCGAGCGACTGAACCTTGTCGGTCAAGTAAACTTAATTCGATAATTTAATTGTCTATCGATTACTTGACTCCGTGCATCAATCTCTTTAACAAGGGATGGAGAAAAAGAGAAACAACACCTAACCCTATCGGAACTATAGTGAATATTAAAAAGAAAGTAGAAAGGCTGTATTCAGCAGTTATCTTCTCTATGTCCCCTCCTATATAGTGTGCAAGCTTATTTCCAATAGCGATTGCTAAATAATACACTCCAAACATAAATGCAATCATTCGTGTCGGTATTAATTTACTCAAATACGATAGCCCCATAGGGGATAAACACAGCTCACCAAGAGTATGGAATAAGTACGCAAATACTAACCAGGCCATACTTAATTTAGCTGATTCCGCACCTGAAGGCACACTCCAGGCTCCCATTGCCAGGAAGCCAAATCCTAATCCCAAAAGTGCTAGTCCCAAAAAATACTTTACTGCTGCTGGTGGGTTGTATTTGCTATCCCACCACTTGGTAAATAATGGCGCAAAAATGATTATGTATAAAGAATTGAGAATAGCAAACCAAGTAACATCAACCTCCGTAGTTTCTGCACTGTATTCAAGTGTAACTTTATAAATAATAATAGCCCAAACGATTAAAAAACTAAAACCTAAAATAAGATTTGAGGTGCTGATCCTTGACCAAGTCTGACCAAACAGTTTAAACAATACAAAAGTGATTATCATTAGTGGAATTACTGTAACTGAAAAGTTTATAACTCTAAAGACAGTAGCTGCTCCTCCTTCTAATATTCTATCTGTAAAGTCCCTGGTGTATATCGGTAATGATCCAGCTGCTTGTTCAAAAGCAGCCCAAAAGAATACGGTAAAAATGCAAAATATACCAAAAGCGATTAGTCGATCTCTTTCTATTCGTTCGTATCTTGGTAGTCTAACAAGCAATAAAACGATAAATGAAATAGCAGCAACCAATGCAAAAAACAAAGAATCCTCCATGCCGGCAATGGCAAAATTTAAACTATCAATACCCCCAATTTTGCTCAAAGGATCATTTATGATAAAAATAAATGCCGACACAGTAAATATTGCTATAAGTACATAATCAATAATCTGAAAATGATTAAGTTTTACTTGTCGATTTACTCCTTGGTCATCTGCAATCATCATACTATCCTCAAGATCTTCTTTAGTAGGTTTTCTACCAATGTCTCCAAAAAGAGCTTGCGCATAATAAAATTGGAGCATTCCCAAAAGCATGAATATACCTGCTAGACCAAAGCCATAAGACCAACCTACGTTTTCGCCAACCCATCCACAAAGTAAAATACCTAGGAAGGCTCCTGCATTGACGCCCATATAAAAGATATTATAGGCTCCATCTTTCTTTTCATTATGGCCCTCATACAACTTCGATATGATTGAGGTCATGTTGGGTTTGAAAAACCCGTTACCCATGATTAAAAATGCAATTCCTATATAAAGAAAAGTCGGCGTCTCGACCGCCATAGAAGCATGTCCTAAGGTCATAAGTAATGCCCCAATCACGACAGCCATTCGATAACCTATTTTTTTATCGGCTAGATAACCCCCTAAAAGCGGAGTTAAATAAACTAATAATGCGTAGGTTCCTAATAAGGATAGTGCTGCCTCTGTAGTCCAGCCCCATCCAGGATTATCCCCTGTAATTACTCCTGTTAAGAAAATAACTAAGATCGCTCTCATCCCATAGTAGGAGAAGCGTTCCCACATCTCTGTAAAGAATAAAACAAACAATTGGGACGGATGCCCCAAAACTTCCGGCTTGATTTCAAGTCGATTGATATCACTCATTTTTTAAATCTTAATTGTTGGCTAATTCAAATGGTCCTGATTCGTCATTATCGCTCAATCCTAATTCCTCAGCTCCATGCGTGAGTCTCTTAAGAGGTTTGATAATTAATATGACGAGCACACCGAATATAGTACAGAAAATTCCAATGCCCGTGAAAATGGCAAACTCGCCAAACTCCGAAGCAGACTCACCAAGCAGTCCGGCAACCTTGTTGCCAAGTCCTGTCGCAGCAAAATAGGCACCCATCATGAAGGCCATCCATCTGTCCGGAGCCAGCTTGGTAATAAATGACAAGGCCACAGGAGAAGCACACAACTCGCCCAGAGTGTGGAATAAATAGGCTAAGACCAGCCACTGCATACTTGACTTAGCGATTACCTCACCAGCAGCATCATATCCTACTTCCTTACTGGCTATTGACATGAAGAAAAATCCCCAACCCATGATAATGACACCAATGGCCATTTTAAACAGAGAGGAAGATTCCTTACCCCGGTTTTTCCACCACACCCAAAAACTACCAACTATAGTGGCAAAAACCAGAATGAAGATAGCATTGACTGATTGGAACCAGCTAGCCGGCACATCAAAACTGCCAAGAGAAAGATCTGTTTTTTGAGCAGCGTAAACATTCAGCAATCCGCCTGCCTGTTCAAAGGCACCCCAAAAAACGATTATGATCAAAAAGGAGAGATAGGTAACCAATATCCGGTCTTTTTCAACCTGGTTACCATCATTATATACTACAATTCCTATTCCTACTGCAAATCCAAGAGCTATAATGAGTAAGCCATAATCCCAAGCCCCGTTCAAGAGCCATACCAATAGTCCTATCACGACCATAACAGCAAGACCTGTAATCGAATTGCCATGCTGGAATATCTGCATGAATAGATTGCTCTGAGGCTCACCATTTTCACTTTCTTTTGTCTCAACAAGGTTGCCAACATGGAGTAGGAACTTCTGCCCGTACCAATATGTAATCTGACCAATAGCCATCCCGATCCCGGCTAAACCGAAACCATAGTGCCATCCAATATTCTCACCCACATAACCGACAACCAATGCAGCTGCCGCAGCACCCAGGTTGATCCCCATATAAAAGATATAAAAACCCATATCCCGTTTGTCTTGCTCATTCTTAGGATACAATCCTCCAACCATGGTAGAAATGTTGGGTTTAAGGCATCCTACACCCATAACTATGAGAACAAGTCCGGTATAAAATGCCCAAATGGCTTCAACAGCAAGGATACCGTGACCACAACACAAAAGAATACCGCCAAGCATAACGGACTTCCTCTGACCTATTAATTTGTCTGCGATAATACCACCAGGGATGGAGGCAACATAAACAAACATTGTATACCACCCGTATAAGGCAATTGCTGAATCGTTAGCCCAACCCAGGCCAGGGTTATCACTACCCGTTTCTGCAACCAGATATAATACAAGGATAGCACGCATACCATAGTATGAAAAGCGCTCCCACATCTCGGTAAAAAACAATATAAATAGGCCTACCGGATGTCCGAATAAGCTCGGCTGATCATCATAATTATTAGTCATCTCTCTTTGTTTCGATTAGAGTGTCTAAAATAGATTTTTTAGTGGAGAATCATACTTAAGGCAGGATAATATTCCCTGTATTTATGATTGCTTTAAGATTGTTTTGGAAAGATTAACAAAAAAAGCATAGCCGTACTTACAAGTAAAAGTTGGTTGATACATTCGAAAATCCTAGCCCTAGATAATACTTAATCCTTTCCTGTAAGTTTAAAACCGACTATGCTATGCTGGCTTTATGAGACTTAATCTTCCCTAAAATATAAATTATTGCCTAATAATTTTGTGGTAAAAAACATATTATATATTTACATAATTTAATAATTTTTTTTTAATGCATTGTAATCGATTGATAGACCATTTGTTCCGTTCGCAAAACTTTAGCTTAAATAATGAATCTGTCAAAAACAAATAAAGATTAGGAGTTTTTAAATTTTAACTTGCAAGAAATTTAATCCTTGGCTAAGACAAATAAAATACTAGGCATCGATCCGGGCACAAATGTGCTGGGCTATGCCATCCTGGATATTACAGATAAAAAACCAAGGGTTCAGGATATTGGTGTGTTAAAGTTGTCATCGTACAGCGATCACCAAACGAAGTTGAAAGAAATATTCCTTCAACTTCAAGAAATCATTGAAACCTACTTGCCCAACTACATGGCTGTCGAAGCTCCTTTTTACGGCAAGAATGTCCAATCAATGTTAAAGCTCGGAAGAGCCCAGGGTGTAGCGATGGCTGCTGCCATGACAATGGGTCTGGAAATTATTGAATACTCTCCAAAAACAATCAAACAGTCAATAACCGGAAATGGTAACGCCTCGAAAGAACAGGTAGCTTCTCTTCTTGATAAAATGCTCAATTTCACAATAAACGAACATTATCTGGACGCTACCGATGCACTGGCTACTGCCATGTGTCATTTTCATCAAATGACTACCGGCTTGCCAATAGGAGGAAGCAAAAAAAACTCCTGGAAAGCGTTTATAAAAGCTAATCCAGGCAGAGCAAAGTCCTGATGATTATACGGCAGTATAGGCTTTAGAGATTTTCGTCGCTATGTCTTCAAACTCTTCCTTAGACAACTTCACTTTAGGTCTTGAAAACTCCATGTCAGCTATACCCCTGATAGGAATCAAATGGATATGGGCATGGGGCACTTCAAGTCCAATAACCGTAACACCAATACGTTCACATGGGACAACCTTTTCGATAGCTTTAGCTACACCCTGTGAAAACTGATGCAGCTCTGCAAGCCTCTCCACAGGGAGGTCAAATATATAATCAACTTCTTCTTTAGGAACAACCAAGGTATGACCGGGACGCAAAGGATTGATGTCAAGAAAGGCAAAATGCTTTTCATCTTCTGCTATTTTATAGCAGGGTATCTCCCCTTCTATTATCCTGGTAAATATGCTTGGCATTTATAGTGATATTTCGAGAATCTCAAATTTGATCAATCCACCTGGAGTATTGATCTCGGCGGTATCGCCTTTTTCTTTTCCCAGGAGGCCCTGACCTATTGGAGAATCCACAGATATCTTTCTCTCTTTCAGGTTTGCCTCTGTTTCAGATACGAGGGTGTAACTGATCTCCTTATTAATCTTCAGGTTTTTCAACCTGACAGTAGAAAGTATAGTCACCCTGGATGTATCCAGTTCACTTTCGTCAATAATACGTGCCTTGGAAAGAGCTTTTTCCAATTCATTGATCTTGGCTTCCAGCATGCCCTGTGCATCCTTGGCAGCATCATATTCAGCATTTTCAGAAAGATCGCCTTTCTCGCGTGCTTCAGCAATAGCCTTTGCGGCCTCCGCCCTGCCTGTTGTTTTCAATTCGTCAAGCTCAGTCCTTAGCTTATCATAACCCTCTTGTGTCATATAACTGTATAGTGACATAATTCCAGCGTTTGTCTTTTATAAAATTCAAAGAGAACGTCCCCACAACCTGGCGGAAACGTTCTCTGTAAATACAAAAGTATATATTTCTTATATAAGTTCCTTAAAAGGACATTCTCACAGAGAAGTTGTGAGTACCCCTAAATGGGTTTGTAGCCCTGTAAGCGTAATCAATTCCTATCTTGTTCTTTCCCGATTCGTTGAATGGCAATTCGATGGTTGCTCCGGCTGAAACGCCCGAGTATACATTATTTAGTGTTGTACCTGAAGAACCGAAGTCCGTCTTATATCCACCTCTCAACATAAACATTTCATTGAAAGAAAATTCAAGTCCAGCGCCAATCTGGTCTCTCGAGAAAGCGTTAGATGTAAAATTACCTACCGCTCTCAGCATCAATTTATCCGTAAAGAAATAATCATAACTGATTCCTATATTCAACACAGATGGCAATTCGAAATCCTCAGACCTCTGGTCGAAGGATAGAAGATACTGTGTGTTGCCCTCAGGATTGGGACCCTGAAAGGTTAAACCCTGTCCACCAAAACGCATCGGAGATCCGATATTTCGCAATGATATACCCAATCTGAAATTATCCTGGGGACCAGATACATATTGCACGCCAGCATCCAAAGCAAAACCGAAAGCACTCACATCCGGAGTAGATTCCGATATCGCTCTAAATAATAAGCCCACTGAAATCTTATTTTCATAGGTATAAGCGTATCCTACACCAAGGTGAAAAAATGAAGGGCTGAATGTTGCTCCAGTGCCTTCAGGCTGAGCCACAGTAGTCACAGGAATATCTCCAAAATCTACAGACATAATGCTTACTGAAAAAGCCCCATTACCACTTTTCTGCGCGTAACCAAGAGCATTTAACTGAATGGTAGATCCTTCATACAAGCGTGCATTCGAGATAAGCAATTCTCTGCCATTGATACGGCCAATACCTGCAACATTTATACGCATCGCCTCAACACCTGCAATCGTAGCAGTAGTCATACTGTGAAGACCAGCACTTTTTGCCCAGGGATTTAGGAGTAATTCAGCAGCACCTGCCTCTCCTTGTCTGTCCGGGTTACCAGCAAATAGCATGGTGCCCGCCAAAACGAATGCTGTTAAACTAAATAGATATTTTTTCATAGTTGTTTTCTTTACCAGTCAAGATTGACTTTTATTATAATCCAGACGGATCGAATTTTCTGTTAACACCAAACCATTTGATCGTTCTTTCTTCTCCCAAATCCGGAGCCGATATATGAATCAGGTAAACACCACTGGATATCGGAATGCCAGCAGAGTTTTTCAAATCCCATTGGATATCCGGGTTGGTTTGTCTCTTCAAAACACCCGGGTTGGCTCCATCATTTGTAAATGGCATCTCATCCCTTCTGAACTGAGTGATAAACTTACCGTCCAGTGAATAGATCGTCACAGTCGCCCTGTCAGGAAGATTAGTGATCTTAACCGTATTTGTAAACTGACTCGTCTCATATGCCGAATACGCATAGTATGGGTTCGGTGCAACATTTACATTACCCAGTGCACCTTCATACTCTTCAGGAGTCAAATCGACTGTTCCCTTGTTATTGATTTCAAACTGATACTTTGGCAATTCACCATCAACAATATTGCACGCTCTTGGATTCTGAATATTGAAGAATGTTTCAAGGTTATACGGATTATCAACCCTTAGTTTGATTTCTACATCATTCAGGATAGCCCCCTCACTGTATGGAAGCATTTCAATACCGTCAGGCATCAATACCATAGAAGCCCAGGTAATAGATGGAAGTGCATCAATCTTATCAAAGGTGTTCAGGTTTGGATTATCCAATCTGTCACCCAAGTCAGCACACTCATCGTATTCCTGCCTTGTAACATATATGTAATGATGCCCACCCATTACCACCTGTAAGGGATTCTGTGGACCCTGGAACCCTACATTTTCAGAGGTGAACAATTGATCACTTGGATTAAACAGCATATCTCCTCCAATATCAGGTACCAGTCCTCCGGCATTGGGATCGGCAGCAAACTCTGCATTATAAATTGAATTCTCGCCAAAGAAGATATTAAGTCGCTTACCGGTCTCTACATCAATAGCATATCCGGGGAACCAGCTATAACCCACACCCGTACCATCAGGATTGCCGTCTTTGTCAACACTAGGTGACTGACGTAGGTCAAACATGTCAGTACCTCCAATAGTCTGTGGACCATTAGCAAAAATAAAATCCTCCGTAGCGGTTTCAACAACTATACATCTGGACCATTTATCCTTATCTGATGTAAGTACAATATCAACGTTATTAAGTCTGCTGATTCCGTTTTGATTTACAAAACTATGGCCGTTGTTTACCTTCCAGGCCGGTGTCATATAAAACTGGAATGGATCAGCCAACTGGTTCGGAGAAGCAGCAGCCAGCCCAAATGGATAGAAGAACCCATCTCCAAGACGACTGTAACGCTGATCAGGATCAAGGTCCTCATCCACTTCTGTTGGAGAAGTTTTAAGGAAGTTGAATACCGAACCAACAAATGGAGAGATCGGCAGTCCAATACCACCATCTCTTACCGCGTTAAACCAATTGACACCTTCTGGATCTGCATAGGCAATTGTCGCAGATAAAGCTCCATTATTCTGTACATCTGTATTACCAGCATCTGAAGTCTGTGCAATACTCACACTGAATCCGTATTCTGGAACCAGTTGCTCATTAAGAGCATCGATGGTCTTTTCAGAAAATATCTGTTGACCTGAATTGACATCTGTCAATACCCACTCAACACCTGGATCCAATGCACATATAGAACCACCAACGTGATTGCCAATAAGCTCCAGCTGGAATAATCCATCCTGTACGCCCAGAGGGTCATAAATCTTCACGTTTATTGGACCTGCACCTTCCACATATTTCAATTCACCATCGAAAGAACCATCAAGAATCACCTCATGCATGCCTTCTTCCAGCTCAAGTACATTGCCGCCAACGCCTACCCCACTCAATCGCGTAATAGGCAATCCTTCACCATACATGGAGTTCAGTCCCTGGTATACTATAGGTCTAGGAACACCTTGGTAAACCCTGATATTACCCCTTCCTTCAAGGTAAGGCTTACGCTGTGTAAGCGTTGCATTTTCTGGTTCGAAAGTAGCATAGTTATTGTAACCATATGCTACTGCCATATAATAGTAATCTTTATGATTTACCAATCGTGTATCTCCATCGGCAAAGGCATCTTCAGTAAGACGGAATGTATGCTGAATACCTTCATCGGCACCATCAACTTCCAGATTGAAAGTCCAGATAGGGTCGGTAGCAAATGGATTTGGGTCAGCCAAACTTGACCAGTTATATATTTCACTCACACCATTGCTGACATCAACCTGCGCAACAAGTCTTGCACGTTCAATATTGTCAAGTTCCTGTGGTGATACATTTGAGTTAAACAACTGATATACTTTGTATCCTTCAAATCTGTATTGCCTGTCCTCCTCAGGAATATTTTCACTTGACAGGATGTCCAGCTCCTGGTACTCTTCAAAAGCATTGTTTGACGCTAGCGTATCATTGGATAAAACAATAATCAGCTCTCTGTCAAGTTCAATGATATTGATATCCGGTGCATCCGGACCATCAATGATATCGAAACAAGAATCAAAAAGGTTTTGAGCAATATCATCAGCAGCTTGTATTCTGCTGATATCTGGATTCGGGTGTGTTACATCCGGCACCCATACAACACCTATAATAAGTTCGTTTCTCGCACCAGGCTTCAAAAGAAATGGACCAGATGCCTGTACGGTTCTCCTATCTCCAAAAGGCAAGGCTTCAGCAGCCATAGACCAACCGTTAGCTTGATTAGGTGGATCAACGAAAGCATATCTCGTCGTTTCCGTATTTGATCCCGAAGCATCAAAACCTGTTCCACCCACTGTAAGTGGTGTGCCATCTCTCCATATACCTCTCAGGTAGTTGTAAAACTCATCCGCAATAGATGGATCCGTTGTCTGAACCGGGTTGGTGCCTATACCTCTATTGTTATAATATATGAATGATGACATTCCTAATTGGACGCGAATATCTGGCGGATTAAGATCTCCCAACTCCTGGTTTACAAGGAAGATGGTATCTCCAATAGAAAAGCGGCTTGGATCAAACTCATCACCAATATTTACGACATGTAATTCACCCACATCAGGTGTAGACAGAATCCTTGGAGCAGTTGGGCCCCTGAAGTAATCCGTACCAATTAATGGTACTTCATCACAATAGGTTGGAACACCCCCGCAATCACAAGATCCAGCAATCGTTCCATCAAGGGCATCCTGGTTGTATGTATAAGCCAAACTTCTATCCACGTCACATCCAGAATAATCATCATCGAAGCAACCTAAATCAGGATCCACCCACATTCCAAAGTAAGTCTCCTGGATATCTTGAGAAGCTCTGTTGATAAGCTTATATCTTTGGAAAGTCATATCATTTATTTCATCATTTGTCGCGTATGCAAATGACTGAACCTGAACTTCCATATTAATAGCGGTTCCCATAGTCAATGAGTGGGGCCCACCAGCGTCGTTATAAATCCAAAATGTCATTTCATCAGGCACAAGCTCTTTGGCTTCATTTCTTGTGTCTGGCTCACAACCCCTGATATCGATTATCGGAAAGTCACCTTTTGTAGGATCATAATTCCCATCCTGGTCTTCATCCCAGTACGCACCCAAGCTTCCGGCTCCAGAATTGGGAAGATCGAAACCATAGCGCTCAAAAAAGAAAGGGTTTCCGTTACCAGGCCAATATTTCACATTATCTAATATCTGGTCCTCATCAAATGATTCACCAATAAACTCAGCAGCCTCATAATCCCTGATCGTTTGGTTGATTTCTGTGGCGAATACCCTGAAAAACCTATCCCATTGCTGACAAATAGGAAGGTCTGTCAAACCGGTTTCAGGATCCAGCGGGCCAGGATAAAAATCCAGCTGACCACCAGATCTGTAATCGGTAGCGGCTACTTTCAGGTTGCCGGCCGGATCTAGTCCACCCAACCAAACAGCACCAGCGAAAATTGAAGACACTTCTTCAAGTCCGGAACCGATAGGTGGTGCAGGGACAATATATTTTCCGTCACCAGCTCCAGGATCCCACCATACATCACCACCGGTAAGAAGCCTCGCCCTTACATTGTTGATGTTCTGATCAGTCTGGGCATTGGCCGCCGTACAATCTTCCCTGAGATTGATCGAGGTGTTGGAGTTGACATTGCTGTTGGCAGGTCTTCCTCGCCTCCTTTCAGGATTAATATGTGCATCAAGGCTGCCCAGGAAAAAAAGGCAAACCATCAGAGATGCTATGTATTTTAAATTCATCATTATAATTGTCTATTTAGCAGAGCTTATTATCAATTAAAAGTTAAATATGGCACCAAGGAAAATTTGCCTTGGAAGAGTATAAAAACCAGGTCTGATTGCTGACCATTGATAGTGTGCGAGAAAACTTTCAAGCACAAATCCATCATCAATAATCTGGTTGATTCTGGCCTCACCAAATTGGTTGGTCAGGTATCCTTCATCGTCCGGATCATCAGAGGCAGGATATACGCCTATCACGTTTCTTATATCAAATAGATTTTGAACCCTCAGATATACGTTGATACCCAAAGATCTTTGAGACTCCTCAGAAAACTTAATCTGGAAGTTTTTATCAATTTGAAGGTCGGCATTGAACTGCCATGGAAGTCTTGCACCATTAATGGTTTCTCTCTGACTTACTCCTCCAGGCGTAGTAACCGTTTTAAAGGTAGAGTAAGGTCTTCCTGAAACTGTTGTGATCAAAAGATTTATACCGGCATTGGCAAATATATCAGCGTTGCCAATTCTTGGACCATTGTAGTTTTTACCACTGCCGTATCTATAATCAGCAACTGCAGTTATCCGGTGTCTCTCATCGAAGGATAGCGGAATCAGGTTCCTGATATCACCCCTTTGATTCAGACCTCTTGAAGAGTTGGCCTGTGATCCTGTCCCATCAGCAAACTGCAGTGTATAGGTTGCATTCAATTCAAAATTGCCTGTTCTTCTCAGGTCGTAGTTGAATGAGAATCCTTTAACTGTACCGAAATCAATGTTCGCATAACTCTGATACTGTGTGATCGGAGCAGGAACAAATGTTATGATTCTTGACTGGATCTGATCCCTGATTTCTTTATAGTAAGCAGATACTTTGATGGCTGAAGAGTTGGATATCCTTTGTTGGAAACCAACCTCGTAATCAATCGTCTTCTGAGGTTTAAGGTCAGGGTTGTTGAATCCATCTGTAAAGCTCTCTACAAAATAGTAGTAATTAAGAGAAGTAGCCAAAGTATTTGAATTCGGTCTCTCTACAAGTACATCGTAGTGGGCAAAGAAACCTGCCGATTCAGAAATCGGGAATGAAAATGCCAATCGCGGCATCACATTGAATTGCGGATCATAATCCTTGAAACTTCCGTTTGGATCGAAATTGTCATTTTTGAGGTTTCGCAATTCCGGATCTTCGATTTCATAGGCCGGGTTTACCAGACCACCACCAAATAGCAGGTTTCCACTGGTTGCTGTACCATCAGCCCTGAACCACTGGTCTCCCTGGCGATAACCAAGTACCTGGTTGGTGTTCTCACCTGTCAGGTATACCTTGTAATCATCCCCTACCGAAGCAGGTCTGGTCAAATCTGGATTGTCAGAATAGAATTGATCAGCAGTCTTGATAGCATTGAGACTGTAAGGATCTCTAAGCACTTTTGTGTTAGCATCATAGTAATCAACCCTTAGACCTAACCTGAAGATGATATCTTTATAAGTAAATTTATCCTGGATATATCCGGCTCCATAGATTGGCTGCCATGGCGCTACATTAAATGTTCGTCGTCCGTCCGCATCACGTTCAGTAAATACGTCATCAAATGCAACCTGTCCAGTATTCTTGTTGCCCAGATAATCATATCCATAGTAGTTGATGATCCTGAAGTTGTTAAGCTCGGTAGCTGAAAACATGTCCAATGAAAGATCATCCGGATTCAAGCCGTCAACATTTACAAAGTCTGTCATGCCCTGACCGGTCAAATCTCTGACTTTCCTGAAAAACAGGTTTTCGGCAAATTCATCTTCATTGTTAAGTGGTGCGTAGGTTGTAAAGTCTGCGCCCAATCCTCTGTCGAAAATCACTCCTACCGGATTGTTCGGATCAAGACCCTGCTCAATATGCCTGTTGACCTGTTGACGCATCAGGGACCACAAACCAATTGGAGCAATACTCCAGGCTCTCCGAATCCTTTGTTCATACATAAATCCGAACTGGATATTATGTTTTCCCTTATCCGATCCGCCAGGTACAAAATCAAATCCACTATCTACATTGACCGTAAAGGTCTCTCGTTCCGACTTACTGAAGTTATTAAACACACGTCCTACATTGCTGAAGAGGTTCCAACCCCCGTTAACTGCTGGTTCGAAGAAACCATTAAGTTGATTCATCCTAGCCAATACTGGATTGTATTCACCAGGCGTGAATTCGCCATCGATTCTTTGATAACCGGCATGTGCAAAGAAAATGTTATCAGCTACCTGAACATATTGTCCAGCCCAATTAGAAGTGTCAATCACATCAATAGCAGGAGTCCATTGTCTTTCCTGTGTTCCCCAGAAACCGTATCTGAAGATATTATCCTGGTGTCTGAGGTCTTCATTTCTTGAAGTACCCTTTTCATATCCAATCTGGATACCATAGCTGGCATTACGGATGATGGCGTCTTTTCTTTCTTCCGCGGTGCCTAAGCTCTGGTTGCCCAGTTTATGTCTGATCCTAAAGCTTGTTCTGAGACCATCAGAATAGCCATACGGGTTGTTCGTCCAGTTATAAAGACTCCATCCGACTGGAGTGAATCTGTTCTTTGTGTTATAATATGTCCCGGAAAGCACTACATCTATATTCTTTGAAAGTCGGGCATCGATATTCATACCGACATTGTAATCCCTGTCTGTTTCATTGGGTCTTGCATCAAGCCTGTTGACACGTTGATCCGATCCTTCTGGAAATTCTCCTGTAACAAACTCTGTAGAAGGCAAGAGCGTCCCATTCAGTAATCTTACAGGTTCCTCTTCAAGGCTTTGAATCAATGATTCAGACGCCCTGTATACACCCAATGCCGAAGGGCTGCTATCCTCGATGTTCCTGTACTGCCCGAAAGCTCTAAATCCTATAACGGACTCTCCTTTTTTGTTGCGCATAAGAGGTCCGCTCATACTGGCATTCAAAAGGTTGTAACCGTACGGATCAAGAAATTCGCTTGTTTCTGCTTCTATACCACCGGTAAATCTGTTGGATGGCCCACGCGTTGTGATAGAAATAATACCACCAGTAACATCACCATATCTGGCAGCAATACCACCTGTGATGACCTGCATTTGCTCTATCTGCGCTTGCGGAACAAGGTTATTGGCGCTGGCGGCCGAAACACGGATACCATCAATGTAGACATAGGTTGAGTTCGTTCGTGACCCTCTCACGGAAATATTTCCTCCTCTGTCAACAGAGACACCCGCCGAAGTAGCAGCAATCGCACTGATGTTCTTGGTTGGGAGGTTCTGAATACTCTCTGCCGTCAGGGCTTTACCCTGTGTTGTATTATCAAATTCGACGAGAGGAACTTTGTAATCTACAATATCGATGACATCGAGAAGCTGACTCTCCTCCTTCATCACGACATTGACAAGGTTTACTTTCCCTGCTTTAGCAATGACTCCCTTTATACGTTGTGTAACCAATCCAAGGAAGCTGACTTCGATATCATAGGTTCCCGGATCAATGTCCGAAAAGGAATAATTGCCATCAAAATCCGATTCTGTACCCGACATCAAAACATCGTTTTTATACAATGCTATTGTTGCAAATAATACAGCTTCTCCGGTAGCTTCCTCAGTAACTTTTCCCTGAATGGTCGTCTGTGAAAAGGCCATTCCTCCAATGAACAGGAAGAGGATTAAACAGCTGATGTTTCTGATCATTTTTTCATATTTGATTTTCAATAAAGACCTTGGCTCAAATGAAGCTCACAATGTTAATAAATATTTAAGGCCTCGCAAAATTAATGTGAGAGATAGTCTCTCCCTCGACAAAGGGCTAAAGCGGCCGTCCGTCTAGTTTTTTCAACATAACTTCTGCAACCCTTTTTAAAGACTCATGGGTCCAACCGGCAACATGAGGACTCATTACAACATTTTCCATGGCGTAAAGCCTGTCATACAGTTTATTTTCTTCATTGCTGAAGGTCAGTGGCTTTTCATTTTCAAATACATCCAAACATGCGCCTGCAAGCTTTTTATTCTCCAATGCATTTACCAAAGCATGGCTATCCACTACGGCTCCTCTGGAGCTGTTAATAAGAATAGCGCCATTTTTACACCGCTTCAGGAATGCTTCATCAACAAGATGTCTTGTTTCATTTGTGAGCTGTACATGAAGGCTAATAATATCCGACATTTCGGCAAGCTCTTCTGTTTTCACAGCTTTAAGATAGCTCAAATCAGCGGGTATATCACTAATATAGGGGTCGCTATATATAATCTCCAGTCCCCAACATGACAGTTTCCTGCACATAGCCCGACCTGTGTTTCCCAGGCCGACTATTCCGATGGTTTTCCCACCCAGCTCAAAGCCCCTGTTTTCTTCCCTTTTCCATATTCGCTGACGCAGCTGTCTATCGGCTGCTAAAAGCTTATTGCTCAATGACAACAGCATACCAATCGCATGCTCGGCGACAGCATCACAATTACCTTCCGGTGTATTGATAACTTTTATATTTCTTTCATCAGCTGCTTCAAGGTCTATGATATCAAGTCCTGAACCCAATCGCGCAATAAACTCCAGCTTTTCGGCTTTCATAATCCTTTCCCGCATCATCGGTATTTTGGTATTGATAACTATGCCTGACAGCTCACTTAATACTGAATCCAGATCCTGAGCTAAAAAATGGCGATCATAGTGTACATCGTAGCCACGTTCTTCCAATCCCGATATCAAACTGGGGTGGACGTAATCGCTTACCAAAACCTTTTTCATACACAAGAATTGCTTTAATATGATTATCCTAAGATTAAATAGAACTAAGTTATGATTTTAAAGACTTAGGGGACCCTCGTACTTATGCTTTGTATGTTTTCACCGTGCCTTACGGGCCAGAAAGTCACCGATTTTGGTGTTGACAAAAACCCAATTGATAAATTACAGCCATTGGAAGTTAAACAGATGCTCCGGATTTCAAGGGTGTTGATCAGGAAGGACGCCTTGCTACGCTTGACAATCTTTAAAATCAGGGCCCTGATTTTTTATTGAGCTGAGTGGTGCCCTGTATGCAATAGCTGTTTGGCCGAAGGCCAGGATAATCTCATTGCCCTCATGGAGAAAGGAGCCGTATTACCTTTCCCTGCCACCTAGATTATTGGTCAGGATAAAAAGTCAAATGGGTTCAATTGGATTTAGATTATCACAAAAGGGCAAACACCGATGACATAAGTAAAGCCCTTTCGCATCTGTAATAGCACTTTTATTCTAGGGATTAAGCACACGATATTCAAGTATAGTAGATTTACAGACGATCCTTGTAGTTTGGGTATGGTTCCAGCATGTTGTATACTATCATGTGAGCATGCCTGTTAGGAAAATACCCCGGAAATAATATCTATACGCTTTTATTAGCGTTTTATCTAAGCGGAATATAATTTTATACAATTCGCTAAAATTGCAATTGCATTAATTAAATTGCAGAATATCTTATAATTTTATATTATAAATTTCTTTAATATGTCTCAAAAGTTTGTTCTCGGACTACTCACAGGGATCATCTTGTGCTCCAGCCTGATACTGATACCAAGAATCCAGGCCGACGATGATCCTATCGAATTCAAAAAAACAGGCAATCTGCCACAAATGGTTGAAGCCATTGACTTGAACAAGAGTTACGGCTTCGCGGGTGAAACCATGCCAGATAATTATGATACCCGGGAAAGGCTGGACAGAGAATTACTGGTCAATGCCTATTGGCAATCCTCAACCTTATTGAACATCAAAGCAGCACACCGGTATTTCCCGATCATAGAAAGAATCCTAAAAGAAAATGGCGTTCCCGATGATTTTAAATATCTGGCTGTAGCAGAAAGCAGTCTGAGACATGTTACTTCTCCGGCCAATGCGAAAGGATTCTGGCAGTTCAGAAAATTGGCTGCTAAAGAATTTGGTCTTGAAGTAAATTCAGAGGTTGACGAGCGCTACCATATTGAAAAGTCGACCCATGCCGCTTGCGCTTATCTCAAAAAACTCTACAACAGATTTGGAAGCTGGACCAATGCGGCAGCAGCCTACAATGTAGGTCCAAGCAATTTTAAAAGAATGCTTGAGGATCAAAGAGAAGACAACTACTATAAGCTGAATATGAATTCAGAAACGAGCCGCTATGTTTTCAGATTGATAGCTATAAAAGAAATCATGTCTCAGCCTGAAAATTTTGGCTTTTATATTGACTCTTCAGAAAAATATCCGCCCCTTGATAATTACTACGAAGTGACTGTCGATAAGTCAGTCGCCAACTGGGGTGATTTTGCACGTAATCACAACATATCATACCGAATGCTTAAAGTCTACAACCCCTGGCTGTTGGACAATAAGCTAACAGTAATCAAAAACACTTACCAGATAAAAATTCCAAAAGAATCTTAAAAACTTAGACTACCGGGCTTATTTATTAGCCATTAATTAAGTTTAGATTTATACTATGGAGTATTTATTTTTTAAAAGTTTGCACATCATAAGCATGGTGGCTTGGTTTGCAGGTCTATTCTATCTGGTACGCTTGTTTGTTTATCACCGCGAAGCCTTCGACCTACCGGAAGCGGAAAAACGCGTTCTGACCCAGCAGTATCATATCATGGAGAGTCGCCTGCACCGCATAATTTGCCAGCCGGCCATGATCATAACCTGGCTTTTTGGACTGCTGATGATATATTCCAATGGCCTGGAATGGTTGGCTTCCAATCCATGGCTTCATGTCAAGCTGGTACTTGTAATTATATTAACCGTTTACCATCTTCGAAATCCTTATATCATTTCAGCCCTGCAAGAGGAAAAAAGTACCATGAGTTCTTTCCAATTCAGGCTGTATAATGAAATCCCCACCATTGTATTATTAGGATCTGTAATCCTTGCTGTCTACAAGAATTTATCAAATTTTGCCTATACCTTTGGAGGGATGCTCCTTTTTTCCATAGTGCTCTTTTTATTTGCACGATGGTATAAAAAGCTCCGAACTAAAGACTAAAACTTATATGAAGAAATTTGCCCGGATTCTTGTTTACTTTCTTGTAGGCATAATCATCCTATCATTAATCAGCATGTTCCTGTCACCCAAAAAACTACGGGTAGAGGTGGAACAATCCATACAAGCTCCTGCCAACATATGTTTCACCCTGGTTGAGGATCTTTCACGATGGACATTATGGTCGCCCTGGGCCGAACTTGACAGCAATATTGTTTACGCCTATTCGGCCAATACTTCTGAAGTGGGAGCTCGTATGCATTGGAAAGGCAATGAAGCTGTAGGGGAAGGCTGGCAAACCATGACAGCAAGACGTAAAGCCGACTCGATACAATACTCCCTGGAATTTAAAGGCTGGGACGGGCTGGCATATACGAATATGTATTTCCAGGAACTCAATGATAAAACCATGGTGCGTTGGACCTTTGATGGATCCAATACTCCTTTCCCTTTAAGGCCCTTGAATCTTATTGGCAAGTCCGAATTGAAGAAGAGTCTTGAAAAAGGCCTGATTAATCTTAAGCGTCTTGCCGAAGACCGCGCAAATCAAAAAATATACCGGGGCTTTCAGATAAAAGAAACAGAATTAACTTCGAAAAACTATATCCTGAATCGTAAAACGGTAGCTCTTGAAAACATTCAGCAATTCTACACCCAGAACCTCGGCTCCTTGTTTGCCAAGATCCAATCAGAAGGCCTGAGTCTTGATGGCATGCCCAGCGGCTTATTTTACAGCTACGGTGTTCAATTAGGAAAAACGGATATGGCAGCAGCCATCCCCATTCAGGAAGATCTGGATATCAGAGGAGTCAACACAGTAAGTCTGGAACCTGGAAGAGTTGTTCAAGTGGATTATCACGGAGACTATACAGGGCTTGAAAATGCTCACAAAGCCATCGATGAATATTTGACCGATTACGGCCTGGAATATGCCTTTCCGGTAGTCGAAGAATACATGACCGATCCGGGTGAAGAGCCCGATCCATCGAAATGGCTGACACGGATCACCTATTACCTAATACACGAATAGATGCCTTTATTAAGCTTTTTTGTTTTCATTTGGCTCAGCTGTTTGACGACCTCGGTTTTACACGATTTTCATGTCAGCAAAACTGAAATACACTACAAATCTGAAATCGAATCACTTCAACTCAGCGTTCACGTCTTCATTGATGACCTGGAACTTGGTCTTACCCCCTATTCAGAACACGAATTAAATCTGCTCACAGAAAAGGAACATCCGGATTCGGATTCTCTCATTAGCATTTATTTTAATGAGGTTTTCAGCTTTAGTGTTGACGGTCAAGAAATAAGTCCTTTATATCTGGGAAAGGAAATAAGTGATGACTTTCAGGGCGCCTGGTGTTACCTTGAACAGGAACATCTGGCGAGCTTTGATCAAATGGAAATAAAAAACACCCTGCTTTGCGAAATATATGACGATCAGAAAAACATTGTAAGTTTTAAAGTAGACAACAAAAGAAAGGCTTTTAACATTCTTGAAAAAGAGGATTCAGAATTGACAATAAATCTTGAGTAAGATATTTCAGAATATTATCATTTTCCCCATACGGGTTTACCAGAAAATCATATCGCCCCTATTGGGCCCGACATGTCGGTACCAGCCCAGTTGCTCACACTACATGATTGGAGCCATAAAGGAATGGGGTGTTTTGAAAGGTGTATTTTTAGGACTGAAAAGAATTGGCCGGTGTCACCCATGGGCCGGTTCCGGATATGACCCGGTACCCAAAAAAAATAAAGATGCTTAGAAGACCACGTAGAAACAGAAAAAGCGAGAGTGTAAGGAAGCTTGTAAGAGAAAACCTCTTGACCGCCAATGATCTGGTTATGCCGCTTTTCCTTGTAGATGGTGAGAATAAAAAGGAAGATATTCCTTCGCTACCTATGGCGCAGCGCTACTCCATAGATACAATGCTTGAAGAGATAGAAGATTGCATTTCGTGGGGGCTGCATGCCTTTATTGTATTTCCTAAGATCGATGACGCCCTTAAGGACAAGACAGCTTCCCATGCACTTGATAAGAGTAGCTTTTACCTTGAAGCTGCCCGCAAGATAAAGTCAAGATTTCCTCAGATCACTTTGATAAGTGATGTTGCTTTGGACCCTTACAATTCAGATGGTCATGATGGCATAGTTCAGGACGGTGTTATAGTCAATGATGCCACACTGAAAGTCCTTGAACAAATGGCGGTACTGCAGGCAGAGGCTGGATTTGATATCATTGGACCTTCAGATATGATGGATGGCCGTATAGAAGCAATACGTCAAGCCCTGGATCTCGCTGATTTTCATGATGTATCCATTATGTCATATACCGCAAAATATGCTTCAGCATTCTACGGCCCCTTTCGGGATGCACTGAATTCTGCCCCGGTTGAGGACAGTTCCATACCCTCTCATAAAAAATCCTATCAGATGGACCCTGCCAACAGCAGGGAAGCCCTCATAGAGGCAGAACTGGATACCATAGAAGGTGCAGACTTCCTGATGGTAAAGCCCGCTATTCACTACCTTGACATCATCGCTCATATCAACGATGAATTTGAGCTTCCAGTGGTAGCCTATCACGTGAGCGGTGAATGCGCTATGCTGTGGGCTGCCTGTCAGAATGGATGGCTGGATTATAAGACCGCCATACCGGAAACCCTGCTTTCAATCAAGCGGGCTGGAGCAAAACTGATCATAAGCTATTATGCGAAAGAGTATTTAAAATTGCAGGCTAAATAAAATGGCGTTCTCATGTCAGGATTCGATAAACAATGATGCCATCACAGCATCGGCCATAAGCCAGCCCTCTCCTTTCAGGTAATAATTTCCTGAGCGCTTTTCCATCAATCCAATGTGCATTTGTTTGCTGGCATCTGCTCTGAATAACTCAAAATAGTCGGCATTCATAGTCTTCAATTTATTTTCACTACAGCCCCATTTGGTTCTAAGGCCCGTCATGATATACTCATTGAACCTGTCGGCTTCACTCAGGTACTCTTCTTCATAAAACGTATCTCCGGTTTTTATGCAGTTGATATATTTGGAATTATGACTGATATTCCATCTGCGAGAAATTCCATTAAATGAATGGGCTGATGGCCCCAGACCCAGGTACTCCTCACCCTTCCAATAAGAGCTATTGTGTTTGGCATAGCGCCCATCTTTTGCATAATTCGAAATTTCATACCGTTCGTAAGATGCTTCTCCGAGCAGCTCCTCGGCTAATCTGAATTGTTCTTCATATTTCCTTTCATCAATATTCCCGGTCTTTCCTGATCGGACCATATACTCAAGTGCCGTCCTGGGCTCCACCGTTAAGCCATAACAAGACAGGTGATCAAGTTGCATTTTGATAAACTTCTCGAGATTGGCTTGCCATCTTTTAGTCGTGCTTCCCGGCAAGGCAAATATCAGATCAATACTGATATCCTGAATACCTTGTGCCCTGGCATTAGCAATGCATTCTTCTGCCTGCTGCACATTGTGAGATCTGTTCATCCATATCAATTCATCATCAAAAAAGGATTGTACGCCTATGCTCAGCCTGTTCACGCCAGACCCGGTCAATGTCTTCAGGTAGTATTCACTCAGGTCATCAGGATTAGCCTCCAGTGTAATCTCAGCAGCTTCATTGATGAAAAAATGTGCGCGGATCTTATCAAGTATGGTATTTAACTGCTCTTCACTCAGCAGAGAGGGTGTACCACCTCCAAAATATATGCTATCCAAATGCTTGTCTTCCAGGTAATCTGCCCTCATCTCAATCTCTCTGCAAATAGCCCATACCATATCTTCCTGCAGCCCGGTTTGGGTAGAAAAATGAAAATTGCAGTAATGGCATGCCTTACGGCAAAATGGGATATGCACATAAATTCCTGACATTCACGTTTCTCTTTACATTAAGAAAACAAATTAAGTACATTCTTGATTCATAAGTCCATTTATGTTGTTTTCATATTACTGTTTTGCCTGGGATTTTCCCTGGCAAAGAACCCTGTACTCAGAATCATAACTGTCGACAGCTTCCCTTTGGAAAAAGATTCTTTGGAATGTAGAGCTTTTGAAGAAGCTATCCGGTAGCAACATGTGGGCGCTTGGTTTTGGAAGTGGCCCCGACATAGAAACAGGAGCCGGATTATTTCAACTTTCAATCGCTGCCGGTCGAACGGAGGCCGGAAGTTTTGACTTCCGACAACCTAAGATTCATCTCGGAGTTTCCACTCTTTTCTGCTTAATGGTGAACCAGGAATTTCCCGGCCAATTGATTATTGATTCGAATGACATAGAGCCCCGGTATCCATCCGGAGGTGTCCAGATACTTACGACCTCCACTTAGTCTTTGATAATAGTCAACACGCCTGCCAGAAGCATCCACCACCTCCAGGGATATAAACCTACCGGCCTCCCATTCCACTGTTATCATATCGTTAGCCGGATTGGGATACAGATCCAGCTTATGATCTGCATAAAAACCTGTGGAGGTAAGCTGGTCACAGTACGTTGTATCCGGATTAAGTTCAATCCAACCCTTCCTGCTCAGATCTCTGCCGTCAAAAGCTGAATAATCAGAAGGATATCGCTTGACTCGAAAAGTGAGGTTACTGTTCATCGTGAGTGTAGTATCACCTTGCTCAACCGGAGCCGTTCCTTTTTGGGGCGTAATATATTCCCACACTATTTCATTGGATGGGGTCATTTCAAATGTATACCCGAATCGACCTGAAGTGAACAGATAGTTGCCATTTGGTAAATACTGAAAACCGGACAAGCCTGTAGAATACATGCGTTGAGGTTCGACGGGGTGATAAAATGTCTGTTCTGCTTCCTCTGGGCCAAAGACATTACCATCAAAAGGAAAGGACCAGTCGTACATGTCAAACTGAGAGTTCAAAATAGTACCAGCTGAAAAATCAGCACCTATCCTGTTATTGAAAATCGCTATTTTCCCAAAGTTTGGATCAAAGCCAGGAATAAAATCGTCGATAAAATTGGCGTCATGCTGAAAGAAAAGGGTTTGGTCTGTACTGTCTCCCTGGTTATAAATCTGTGGGTTCCCCCATCTGTACATCAAGTCACCACCAACACCACTAAATCCACCTGAATTGCCAGCTGCTTGTTCTGTTGACGTCGTATGATCAATAATCCAGATTTCGCTGAAATAAGGAACACTCAACATAAGATAGTCCCACCGCGGATCATAATCCAGAGAATTGCTATGCATCCAGTCGGGATCTCCGGTTCCATCAAAATCGAGATTGACATCTATGCGGCCAGGATTTTCAGAAACGACACCGAAATTATCTTTTGAAGGGTCAAAGGCCTGGACTAGGTGATCCCAGGCATGCCACTCCCAGACGATCTCATCCGTTTCGGGATCTACTTCCAGAATATAGTCTGGCCACATTTCATCTCTTTCCAGTACTGAGGTATCTCTTCCTGCTGCAATGACTTCTTCGAGGTTCTTTTTTTCCCAGGCTATCATCGCAATCGTCATCTTGCCATTCTTTTCGATAATAGCAATGTCATGATGCAATCGTGCATTTTCATTGTTAAGCGTAAAACTCCACTCCAGTTCGTTATCCCAGCTTCGGATCTCAACAGTAGCTCCGCCACCGCCTGCCCAGATCGGGTTTCCAGCAACCATAGCCGGCCTTAAAGTTTTTACGAGTCGTCCATCATCCAATAGATATGCCGTATTACCCGGGCGGGTATCCGGTTCTCCCTTCCAACTGTGCACAATCTCTCCGCAATTATTCAGAAGATATACATTGGGCTGATTATGTTGATAGATCAGGTTATAGCCGTCGTATGCCTTGTTTTGGTTGTAAGAAATCAAGCCAACCGTGTTTTGTGCATGAATATTTGCCAACATGGATATACACAATAGTGCCAGAAAGGGTTTTATGAAAAACCGCATAGGATAATTTTTTGGTAAATGTATGACTATTGAATTGATTTGATCTTAATGCTTGACCAATTTTTGAGCAATGTGTTTGCCACGCCATTTGAAAGTGACATAGTAAACCCCTGGGTCAAGAAAATGAATGTCAATCGTACTGCTGGCCAAGGTCGGAAATGTGCTCCTGATATGACCCAGATTGTCAATAATATTTACAGTTTCAAGTTCCTGGAAATCCTTGAATTCCAAAACATCATTGGCGGGGTTTGGAAAAATGCCTGGGAATGACATATAGGCGGAATCATCAAGAATGCTTGTGGCATCATCAAATATTTCACAACCATAGTCAACCGGCTCCAGCTCAATGAGCTCTCCTGCAGTCAGGTCGCGATCCACAAAGGCTGGATAATCCGGCTTATATCGCAATGCCCTGAATATATCATTTAGAAAAGGGTTGCTTCCCTGCGGGACTGGACCTATCTGACTGACAGGATTTACATATTGCCAGATTAGCTTTCGCTGGCTATCCAATTCATAAACAGACCCCTTATTGCCCGATGTGATGAGAACATGATCATCATCCAATACCTGTGCACCTGATATTCTGGCAGAGCTGAATGGATAGTCATCATTTGGAAATAATTTTTCCATTTCAAGAATCTCAAATTTCCTTTCCATCTCATCATATGTATATCCATCCATATCTAAGGCCGGAAGAATTATTTCTACCGAAGAAGTATTTAGCTCATCCCTGCCAAGACCATTGTTAAAGATTGAAATTTCTGAAGTATAATTATCCGTTCTTTGAACCCAGGATGCGTCATGCTGAGCAAATAATATTTGTTCATGAGCTCCATCCGGATCGTGTACAATATCATTGCCATACCTGAACAGAAAATCTCCCCCTTTGCCATATCTTCCACCTGCATCCGTAGCAGCTTCCTCTGTGGTGGTGCTGTGGTCAATCACATAAATCTCGCTTGTATTACGGGAACTGATAACAATCAGGTCGAGCTCAGGATTATAGTCAATAGCGTTCAAGTGCATCCAATCCGCTGCTCCAGGGTTATTCGGGTTTAACTCACTGAAGGCACTGTAGTTGATGTTCAGCTTTCCTGGATTCTCTTCAATGGATCCAAAGTTTTCCAGTGCTGGATATTGATCCTGGACCAGGTGATCATATACATGCCATGACCAGACAATCTCACCGGTATCAAATCCCGTAGGCCTGACTTCTACAATCTGCTCCATCCATACACCGTTGGAGCCTATAGATTCAGGTATGCGGCCTTTGGCCAGAATATCTGTAATTGGACGCCGCTCCCAAGCCATAATCAGGATGTTGCCGCTCGGCATATATTCGAAGTCATGATGCTGTTTGACCGTGTCATTTGAATACCTGTATTCCCATTCCTTTTCGTCATCCCAGGATCTTATTTCAATCAATCCGCCGGATCCACCAGCTCCAAAACTGTTGAACAATCTGCCGGCTCTGATCAGTCTGCCATCAGGAAGTAAATAGGCCATCATGCCTGGCACGTTATTAAAATGCCATTCCTTGATTAAGGCCCCACAATTATCAATCAGGTATGTATTGAAATCAGATACGGGAGAAAACAGAGTATAACCATTGATTGATTGGCTATCATTCCTGAACACCCCCACTGTCTGATCCTGGCAAACAGAACTGTTGCTACAGAAAAATATAACAAGTGATAATACAATGAAATTTTTTAGTCGCATCGGATCAAATATAGATCAATTATCGGCACAGGAAATTAAGGGACAAGACATTTTACTTCTTGATGATAAAATGAACACCATCATCCAATGGCATAAGTATATTGTCAACCCGTGTATCACTTTTGATATGCTTGTTAAAACCATCAAGACCTTCACCCATTTTGTCCAAGCTCGGATGGACAAGACTCCCTTTCCATAGGGTGTTGTCAGCTAATATGACTCCTCCCTTTCGAATGCATGGGAGGACCATTTCAAAATAATCGATGTACTGCCTTTTAGCGGCATCAATAAATACAAGATCAAAACTGTAATCCAGTGTGGAAATAATGTCACGGGCATCACCAATCCTCTGATCAATTTTATGGCTTATGCCAAGATCCTCATATATATCATCTGCAAATCCCTTAAGTTCAGGATTCTTTTCAATGCTGATGATCTTCCCTTCTTCTTGAAGGCCCATAGCCAGACAAGCTGTGCCGTAACCTGTAAATCCTCCGATTTCAAGAATATACTTTGGCCTGATAATGGAAGAGATCATAGATAGAAACTTTCCCAGGTATGGGCCAGAAAGCATTTTGATCTGACCATGTTCTCTTGTTCGTACTTCAAGCCTTTTCAATGCTTCGGCATTCACCATTTTTGAATGGTCGTAACAATATTCCAAAATAGCCCTGGGCGTAATCTGGTCAAACTTTCTTTCTTCCATATATTTTACTTTGAAGCATAGGGTGAGCAAATACGATCAACATTATCAATACAACTCCATAATAAAATCGGGGATCCAATTCTTGGTGTTCTTTCAATATAAGAATGGCTAGGAAAATACCATAGACCGGTTCGAGATTAATCACAAGATTTGCATCAAATGCAGTTACATGTTTAAGTGCTTTCATGCTGATGACATATGCAAATGTTGTGCACATCAAAGAAAGAATCAACAGATAAATCCAATCCTGTGGTAGTGGCATCAGGCGGCCCATTTCCTGTGAGAAAACGGGCATAAGCAGTGTTATGAAAACCCAGGCACTGGCCATTTCGATAAAGCTGATCTCAAATGGTCCAGCCTTGTCTACGTATTTTTTGTTGAGACTGGCAAAAACAGAAGCCAAAAATGCTGATAGTAAAGCAACCCATAATCCCAACTGCATAGAAAGCTCAATGTTCCTGGCTATCAAAATCATTGGCGGTATAACAAGAAATCCAAGCACCAATTCCAATCGGCGAAATGGCCTTTTGGTTATGAGCGGCTCTACCAGTGATGTGAACAGAGAAGTGGTAGCCATAGCAGCCAGGACAATAGATGCATTGGCGTATTTTATGGCGCCGTAAAAGCTAAGCCAGTGCATAGCTACCAGAAATCCTATAGCTATATACCGCAAGACCAGTCTCCGTTCCATTCTTAAAATACGCCGCCCCAGACCGACAAAGCCCAGCAAGCTCAAGCTCGTTATCAAGACCCGCCACCATACCAGTGACATAGCTGATAAAGAAATCAGGTCACCGAGTATGGCTGTGAGGCCATACAATAAAACTGCTGTGTGCAGTTGTAAATATGCCAGTACACGTGTATTCATTGACATGCAGTTGGCAAATATCCATCATTCCATTAAAAAAATTTCCAAAAAGCCGCTTTTGTATTAAACTTTAATGTGTATTATTCTATTTTTGATCGGCAGATAAAACACCATTTATGACACTTCAAGTTGGAGATGTGGCTCCTTCATTCACGTTGAAGAGCACAGAATTGAAAGATGTAAGCCTCAGTGATTTCAAAGATCACAAAGTGGTATTGTTGTTTTTTCCAATGGCCTTTACCGGAGTTTGTACGGATGAGCTTTGCCAGATGAGAGATAACTACAGTATCTATGAAAAACTCAATGCCCAGATCGTGGCCATTTCAGTTAATTCGCCATTTACATTAAAAAAGTTTAAAGAAGAAAATAATCTCAATTTTCCTGTATTGTCTGATTTTAATAAGTCAGTCAGCCAGGCTTACGGCGCATTCTATGAAGAGTTCGTCCTGGGGCTTAAGGGTGTTTCAAAACGGTCAGCTTTCCTAATTGATGAAAATGGCAAAATTCAATATCAAGAAATATTGGAAAATGCCGGAAATTTACCCAACTTTGAAGCTTTGGAGCAGGTTCTGTCCCAATAGTATTAACACCTTTAATTTGAGATCATGGCTAAAGAATTAGACGTATTATTGAGCGACGAGCTGAACGAAGTAGCTGTAGAGCAAGAAAAAGATGTGGTCGGTGTTCAAGTGTCCCAACTTCTGGTTTATAATGACGATTTCAATACTTTTGACTGGGTCATCCAGTGCTTTATGGAAGTATGCAATCACACCTTCGAGCAATCAGAGCAATTATCTCTGATAGTACATTATAAAGGCAAGGCTGTTGTTAAAACAGGAGAGTTTGATCTGCTCAAGCCCATGAAAGATGCTTTGGTAGAGCGCGGTCTTTCTGCTGTTATCGAAGTCACTGTCCAGGAGTAAAATTGCCTTTCTTTCTTCCAGCCGGTCTGGAATTATTTCCTCATCCTTTACTTGCAGATTCGCATGGCTTGCTTGCATTCAGTGAATCACTAGATGCCGATACACTTCTAAGCAGTTACCAATACGGTATATTCCCCTGGTACCACGAAGGAGATCCCGTGATGTGGTGGTTTACGCACCCCCGCTTTATCCTCTATCCACGCAAACTTAAAATTTCAAAAAGCCTCAGAAAATTCATTCGGGACAGCCAATTTATAATCCGCTTCGACACAGCTTTTGAGTCTGTCATTGAGCAATGCAAAAGCATTCCCCGCAAGGGACAGGATTCGACATGGATTACTCAGGAACTTAAATCTGCTTTCATCGAACTTCATGATCGCGGATATGCTCATTCTGTAGAAGTCTGGGATAATCAAGAGTTGGTAGGCGGACTGTATGGCCTCGCTCTGGGTAAGGTGTTTTTTGGTGAATCCATGTTTTCAAAAAGAAGCAATGCCTCCAAGATGGCCTTTGTCGCTCTTGTGGCATATTTAATTGAAAATGGATTTGAATTGATTGACTGTCAACAGGAAACAGACCACCTCAGACAGTTTGGAGCAGAATTAATTTCTGCCGAAAGCTTTCTTGATGCCCTGCGAAGTAATATTTTTGAGCCTCGATCATCCGGTCAGTGGAGCAATGATAGCATTTGAAAAATACAATCTCGATAATGGCCTTACGGTCATCCTTCATAAGGACACGAGTACACCTCTCGTCGCAGTAAATGTGCTGTATAAAGTCGGATCTCGAAATGAGTCATCCCACAAAACTGGATTCGCACATTTGTTTGAGCACCTTATGTTTGGCGGATCAGAAAATATACCTGACTTTGACACACCTATCCAGGAGGCCGGCGGGGACAACAATGCATTCACCAATAATGACCTTACGAATTTCTATGATATTGTACCGGCGGAAAACCTGGAGACAGCTCTTTGGCTTGAGTCTGATCGAATGCTGCAATTGAAGTTTGATCAGAGAAGCCTGGACATACAAAAGAAAGTTGTTGTTGAAGAATTCAAGGAAACAAGTATCAACAAGCCTTATGGTGACTTTTGGCATGAGCTCTCCGATATGGCCTTTAAAAAGCATTCATACCGATGGCCCACTATTGGCATGAAAACAGAGCATATCGAAGATGCCGAATTGGATGATGTGAAAGAGTTTTTTAAAAAACATTATCGGCCTTCGAACGCCATTCTGGTTATATCCGGAAAGATTGAAATCCCTCATACTAAATCGCTGGTTGAAAAGTGGTTTGGGACTATTCCGTCCGGAGAGAATTACAGTTCACAGATTGAAGCCGAACCCAGACAGGAAGCATTCAGGCAAAAGCAATTGCACAGGAACGTACCGGCGAATGCCTTGTACATGGCGTTCCATATGCCTGAAAGAAAACATAAGGATTTTGGCGTATGTGATCTTATATCCGATATCCTTGCCAGTGGCCGTTCCTGTAGATTTTATCAGAAACTCATCCGCAAAAACAATGTGTTCTCCAATATAGATGCCTACCTGACTGGTTCCATGGACCCCGGTCTTTTTATTGTTGAAGCCAGGCTTCTGGATGGACAGGATATAGATAAAGCCCGAAAGCTTATTTGGGTTGAACTTGATATGCTGAAAAATGAACTTGTCAGCAACGAAGAATTGCAAAAGGTAAAAAACAGTCTTATCTCCTCGATCTGTTATTCCGAGGTAAGTATTTTACACAAAGCCATAAACCTGGCTTATTTTGAAATGTTGGGGGATGCAGGACTGATCAACCGCCAGGAAGATGAATACAAGGACCTTGTCGCTGATGATATCCAGAGAGTAGCCAGAGAGATGTTTGCAGAAGCCAATTGCTCAGAGCTTGTTTACATTAAAACGGAATCCGGATCCTGATTCGCCCTGCGAAAAGCCTCACTCAAAAGTTCATAATCGAAAACACCCTTGTTTATTCTCAAATGTTGAAAAATGAACAATGTTTTCAAAATGCGTAAATCTTTAGACTTCACCTTGTTGACGGCATGGATGAGGCTTCATTTTTTCCGGTGTAATCAGTTCAAACAATTGAGCGCCTCCAGGCTAATGGTACAGCCATTCACTCATTTCCTCGAAAATAGGCATGCCGTATTTGCTTTCATCACGAGACAGGGTGGTATCCTTGTTAAACATGAGGAAAAAACCGCCATTACCATCATCCACAAAGGCTAGGCTCAAAACTTCGCTGCAGTTGATACAACACACACTTGTTGCCCTCATGACACAATTCATTTACGAGATCATTGCGTACTGGCATAGGATAGGAGCACAAAGCACCGTCGAACTTGTTTAATACAAGTTTAAGTTCATAGCAGCTTCCGTTTTGCCTGTAAGCCGTAGAATAAAATAGCAATAAATTTTAGCCTTTGTAGTTGTTAGACTATAAATTTGATTATGACTGCATCCGAAATAAAGGAACTTTGGATAGGAGACAAAATACGCTCCTCCAAAAGTGGTTTGTCCGGCCGTTTCGGGGGTCTTAATGATTCGGGCATGGTCCGCATGAATGCAGGTCATAAAATCATTCTCGTTCCGGCAAAGTTTGTTGAACTGGTTGAACAGGAAGATGTCGAAGAAGAAAGTCTTGTCTTTGAAGATCAAAGTCAAACCAGCTCTGAGCATACGGAGCATACTCGTTCAGAATTAGACTTACATATAGAAGTGCTCAGGCCTGACCTGCTGAATGCATTACCTGAACGTATTGTTGATGTGCAAATACGCGCCTTTGAAAATTATCTCGAAAAAGCCATTGAAAAAAATCTGAGGCAAATCCTGGTTATCCATGGACGGGGACAGGGTGTGTTGAGGCACCACATTCATAAAAGCCTCGAATCCAGAAAAGAGGTTTTTCAATTCAGGCTCCTTAACAATGACGGCGCCACAGAAATAATACTCTATTGATTGAATTGCAAACTCGCCATGCTGAATTTGTTCCCGCGCTTGCTGCCTATCAGGAAGAATTCATCGTTGTAGTCACATAACAGCGGGTTAAACTCCAACTCGATTTCCCTCTCTGTAAATAGCGTTTGATGCCCCACAATTTCCCCTCTTTGTCCCAAGACAAGCAGGTCTGTAAATCGTCTTCCCTTTTTGGCTATTTCCTGCTTCTCCTTTCCTGACTTGTAATCATTAAAAATGAGATAAGTAAGCCCCTTATTAAGAGCTATGGCATAGGATGTATACTGGGCAAAATCACTGTCAAATTGTTTCGGAATTTTTTCAATATTCAGAAGCACTCCTTCACTGTTGAACCTGGGGATAATAAGCTCGTCAGAGACATATATCACGCGCTCATACCACCGACCATAAAAGTCCGTCTGTGAAAGATCCCTTACATAATTGTTCTCCGCAATAAAACCAATACTGCCATCATCATAATTCAACACATCAAGAATCTGGTAGCTGCTTTCAAGACCTTTGCCTTTCTGGATCGCTTTGTCTGAAACGAGGCCTGCCAGAAAATTCTCTCTGAACTGGTGCTTTTTTATAGAGGTGTTCTGAAAGTTTTTATCGCCATAACTGAAAAACATGCCTTTAATCCGATAACGGTGTTCATCGTCGGTATAGAAACCCGCCATCAGGAAACGATTAGTCTCCCTGTCTGGAAAAAATAGCGCGACATCCATGGGGGCTCCTCCCCTACCCAAATCAACTTTATAGGGCAGTATACCCTCCCGGTTGATGTGATAAAGGTAATACTCAAACCTTGGCAGATTCTTTTCCCGAATGCTTTTCACCTTGCCATCGTATTCAACAGGATCGTCAAGCTTGCCAACAAGGTAAATCTCTCCCTCATTGGTTACTACACTTTGCTTGATCTCATAGCGTTTGTCCGCGAACTTATAATAGAACATTTCCTTCCATATAAGCTGCATCCTGTCATCGAACACACCGATGGCTATCACATCTTCGTCCCTGAAATCATTTCCTGGAATGATGTTAACAAATGCTACTTTACTGCTGTCCTCTGACATGATAAGGCCACCATCCACCTGTCCATAATCGTATTCATAATCCTGGTAGGCCCTTCTAAGACGGCTTGTTTCGATATCAATTTCTTCAAACCAGGCTTCCCTCGGAGCGGTGGGTGTGCCGTTGCTCATTTCAGACACATAGAGTATCCACTCTTTATATTTTTGGTTAAACTGATGGCTGAATATGAAGCTGCCCTTTCGAGTTTCTATCCCCCCGTGAATCTTGAGTCGCTCTCTATTCTTTACGTGGTTATAGCGCGTTTCTGAAATTAGCTCATGCCTGAAGTTGAAGCGCTGGATAATATTGGCATCATTGGGTTTTTGAACAAAATAATAACTGTCTCCCAGTATCCCCAGGAACTTATACATTTCGGAAGAACCCTTGATTTTATAACTCGGACCCCAGCTGAGGTATTTCTGAGCAGATAAAGCTGATGATGAAACCGACAACAGAATCATCGAACAGAATAAAACCACTTTTGCCTTTAACATATCTTACGCTTTTCGGATAGATAACAAATATACCTGAAAAGTAATTTTAGAAAGGCTGTCGTATTAAAGACGAGCTAAGCGGGAATGGCCTTCCCGGTTCTGGGTGCCCCGGTTGTTGTCTGAGATCCCCCTCTTAGAGATTGAAAATTTCATTCATCGAAAGATTGAATTCCTTAGAAAATTTAAGGACCATCAGGGTTGACGGGACGTAGTTTTACGATTCAATAGCTTGGATGGTTTGTCGTGATACCCCTATTCTTTTTGCGAATTGCACCTGGCTAATATTTTTATTGGCTCTCTGGACTTTCAAATTATTTCTCATACGCGTCCTTGGGTTTTATTCTGATTGAATATGATTGTATTATACGGTTCCAAAAAATCCTCCCTGACAAATGCTATTGCCCTGCCAGTAAGGAGGCTAGGAGGGAATAATTCACTGGAATGAACAAGTATTGAACACAGTCAATTTGTGCCTTTACTCCTATCGCCAGCGGATAAAGCCCTTTTAAACTCTGATTGCTTATTGTCTAGGAAATTTTTTCAGTTTGAGGGGCAATAAAATATGTTTGATCTTCATTAATAGCGATAAGTTCAACATCCATAATCCTGTTAGCAAGGCTGGAATCCCATGATCGTGAGACTTTGACATAGTTGTCTGTAAAGCCATACATAAGGCCTTTCTGTTCATTGCCTTCAAAAAGTACAGGACGACGATCACCAAGGAACCCCTGATAAAAATGATGTCTCTTCTTCTCGGACAGAATCCTCAACATCTTATTGCGTTGCCTGCGCACGCCAACATCAAGCTTTCCCGTCATTTCTGCCGCGGGTGTATTTGGCCTTTCTGAATATGTAAATACATGCAGATAGGAGACATCCAGACTGTTGATGAAATTATATGTCTCCTGGAAGTGATCGTCTGTCTCACCTGGAAATCCAACAATTACATCAACACCTATGGCACAATGCGGCATCTTCTCCCTAATCATGGCGACCCTTTCCGCATACAACTCCCTTTTATACCTGCGCCGCATCAATTTGAGTATTTCATTGCTTCCGCTTTGCAAGGGCATATGAAAATGAGGCATGAATTTTCGAGATGAAGCTACAAAGTCGATGATCTCCTCATTGCATAGATTGGGTTCGATAGAAGAAATCCTGAAACGCTCGACCTCTTCAATCTGATCCAGCTCCTGGATAAGGTCAATGAATAAAGCTTCTTTTTTGGGTTTAAGGCCCTCTATTACCTCAGTACCATTTCCAAAATCACCAATATTGACGCCGGTCAACACTATTTCCTTTACGCCGGAGGCTGCAATTTTTTTAGCGTTGGATACTACATTCTCGATCGTGTCGCTTCGGCTTTTCCCCCGGGCCAGCGGGATGGTACAAAAAGAGCATTTGTAATTACAGCCATCCTGAACCTTTAAGAAAGAACGCGTCCGGTCACCAAATGAAAAAGCATCCACAAAAGAATTGACTTCACGTATTTGTCCGGCAAGCACTTTTGAAGGCGACTCAATCGAATCGAGTGATTCTACATGCTTCAAGATATTGAACTTTTCACTGGCTCCCAATACGAGGTCCACGCCTTCTATAGAGGCAATTTCTTCGGGCTTCAGTTGGGCGTAACAGCCCATGATGACCACTTTGGCTTGTGGATTTTGTTTGAGTACTTTTCTCACTTCATAGCGGCATTTGCGATCCGCAAAGTCCGTTACCGAGCAGGTATTCAAGACATATATGTCGGAGAATTCATCAAAGGGGACAACGCCATAGCCTGCCTCTTCGAACTGACGTCGAATAGAGGAGGTCTCTGAAAAATTGAGCTTGCAGCCCAATGTGTGAAAAGCAACAGTGTGCGGTGTAGCCATAGGATTGCAAAAGTAAGCCTAATGGAGGAATGCTTCAATGCCTGAGCACATCAAATCGAAAAGCCATCACCATCAAGCAGGTCACCGAGACCGCCCAGTACACTGCCTTCACCTTTTCCTTTGCCAAAATAGCCCTTGCTGTTGGATATGATCCTGTCTGCCAGGCGGCTTATAGGCAAGGATTGGATCCAGACGGTACCCGGACCAATCAGGCTGGCAAAGAACAGGCCTTCGCCACCAAAAATGGTGTTCTTAACGCCTCCAACAAATACAATATCATAGTCAATATGCTGGGTAAATCCAACAAGACATCCTGTATCTACTTTAAGTTCTTCACCTGGCTTAAGCTCTTTTCTCGTAATATGACCTCCGGCATGCATGAATGCCATACCGTCGCCTTCAATTTTTTGCATGATGAAGCCTTCGCCACCAAAAAAGCCTCGACCGAGCCTTTTTGAAAATTCAATGCCCACAGAAACACCCTTGGCAGCACATAGAAAAGCATCTTTCTGCACAATGATTTTGCCCCCATGTTCTGTAAGGTCCAGAGGAATAACTTTCCCGGGATAAGGAGACGCAAAAGAAACCTTAGCTTTTGACTGGCCGTGATAGGTAAAGGTCGTCATAAAGAGTTTCTCGCCGGTCAGAACACGTTTACCGGCTCCCATAAGTTTTCCCCACAAACCGTCATTCTGGTTGCTGCCATCGCCAAAAATGGTTTTCATCTCTATGTCTTCCTCCATCATGAGAAAACTACCAGGCTCGGCGACAATTGTCTCATTAGGATCCAATTCTATTTCAACATACTGCATTTCTTCGCCATGTATGTGGTAATCGATTTCATGTGATGTCATACTCTTTGCTGTTTTATACCAAAATATGGCTTTATTGCAAAGCACTCATTAAATATCGATGAATGACAATGATTCATTGATTCAACCTGTCCAAGCACCTTTAAAACAGGAATGTGTGGCCGGGCAGATGATTCGATGAATAAGTTCTTGTATTTTGTAATAGTTCCGTTCACATAAACTGAGTCCATGAAAATAATTGCCTTCATTCTGCTTTCAATATTTTCAACAGATGCCATTGCCCAGAAGTTGACAGGCAAAGAACTGATCGAACGATCATGTGACTACCATGATCCAAATCGAATTGTTCAAAAAAAGGGCATTCATCTTCGACTGGAAGAGCCTCGTAAGGAACAAGAAATCAGTTATACAAATCTTGACATCAATCCAGCAAAAGGGGTGTATGCTATAAGCCAAATGAAACAAGGTAATACAGTTTCATATATTAAAAGGAACGGCATATGGGATATACGCCTTAATGGAAATGCCTCTTATACGAATGAGGAAGAAAAAATGTTGCGACTGACGCAGGAACCTGCAGAGCTTTTAAAAAACTATTATTACTACCTCTGGTCATTGCCCTGTAATTTGATAGACCCTGCAGCCCAGGTAGATGAGGATGTGCATACGAGAAATTTCAACGAAAAGCAATTGCTGCAAGTCACTGTTGACTACCCGACACAGAGTGATTCAGACACCTGGCGCTTTTATTTCAATCCAGAGAGCTATGCTCTAGAAGGCTATATGTTTTTCAGCAGTGATTCAGAAGGGGAGTATATATTCCTAGATGGTGAAGTAAAGTATAAGTCTTTAAAAATACCTAGCAATCGAACTTGGTATGACAATCACGATGATCAGTTTTTAGCGACAGACAAGCTTGTTGAAATATCCAAATACAAAAAGCCATAAAGCAAATGCTTCATGGCTTTTATATAATCTTTTAATCTCTTCGAATTATCCTTCCAAAGCGGCAGCACCACCAACGATCTCTAAGATCTCATTGGTAATAGCTTCCTGACGTGCCTTGTTGTAATCGATTCTTAGATCTTTCAGAAGTTCGTTGGCATTTTCTGTCGCTTTATCCATAGCTGTCATTCGAGCACCATGCTCACCTGCATTCATATCCAAAACGCATTTATGGAAGGTGGTTTGCAAAATGCTTGGAATCAACTGCTCAAGCAACTCCTCCTTAGATGGCTCGAATATATAATCGGCACGCAACTGCTTTTTACCTTTCTCCGCTTTTTGTTCAAGCTTTTTGACCGGTAAAAACTGCGCCACTTTAGGAAACTGCATGGCGGCATTCTTGAACTGGGAATAGACAACATATATCTTATCGTATGTGCCGTCCAAAAACTTGGACATAAGCATATCGGCATAAGGTGTAATATTGTCAAAACTCAAATCATTGGCTAATTCAATCTGATCATTGATCAGTGTACATCCTTCAACTTTTCTTTTCAAATAATCATAACCCTTCTTACCTATGAAGTGCAGGTCTATTGCCCCGGCGTTATACAGCTCTTCATACTTTGACAAAAGTGCTACAGTTTCCTTCCCGATGTTGGCATTGAAAGCACCAGCCAATCCCCGGTTGGAAGTGACTACGACTACAGCCATTCGCTTTATATCCCTGTACTTGGAAAATTTTGAGCTGGCATCTCCTTCCAGATTGCTCAGGATGTTGATCATCATTTTATTAAGACGATCAGCATACGGTCTCATCTCAGTAATGGCTTGCTGCGCCTTTCTGAGTTTGGCAGCAGAAACCATTTTCATGGCTTTTGTGATCTGCTGCGTCGACGTTACCGACGATATGCGCTCTCGTGTTTCCTTTAATTTACCAGACATATTATAAGTTTATCGGGCTTCTATTAATATTGCTTGGCAATATCTGCTGCCAGCTCTTCAATCGCTTTCAAGTCTCCGTCCTCAAGCTTTCCTTTTCTGAAGTTTTCCAAAACTTCCGGGTGTTTCTTCTCAAGGCTTGCAAGGTATTGCGATTCGAACTCTTTCACTTTTTCAACCGGTACATCTCTTAGAAGCCCTTTAGTGCCAAGGTAAATGATGGCTACCTGCTTTTCAACAGGAACCGGTGCGTATTGACCTTGCTTTAGGATTTCCACGTTTCTCTTTCCTTTTTCAAGTACCGCCATTGTTGCTGCATCCAGGTCTGATCCGAATTTCGAGAAAGCTTCAAGCTCTCTGTACTGTGCCTGATCCAGTTTCAAGGTACCTGCTACTTTTTTCATTGACTTAATCTGAGCAGAACCCCCTACCCTTGATACAGAAATACCTACATTGATCGCTGGTCTGATACCCGCATTGAAGAGGTTTGACTCAAGGAATATCTGTCCATCCGTAATGGAAATTACATTGGTAGGAATATATGCTGATACGTCACCTGCTTGCGTTTCAATGATTGGCAGGGCCGTTAGAGATCCACCACCTTTCACAAGACCTGCTTCCTTCAAACTGTCAGGAAGGTCGTTCATCTGATTAGCAATCTCATCATTATTAATCACTTTAGCCGCTCTTTCGAGAAGTCTTGAGTGAAGGTAGAACACATCACCTGGATAGGCTTCACGCCCTGGAGGTCTTCTTAGAAGAAGTGACACCTCTCGGTATGCCACAGCTTGCTTCGACAAATCATCATAGATGATCAATGCTGGTCTACCTGTATCTCTGAAGAATTCACCGATAGCAGCTCCGGCAAATGGTGCATAGAACTGAAGTGGTGCTGGATCAGAAGCAGATGCTGCAACGATGGTTGTATAAGCCATCGCGCCAGATTCTTCCAAGACTTTAGCAACCTGAGCTACTGTAGAAGCTTTCTGACCTGATGCTACATAAATACAGTATACAGGCTCACCTCTGTCGTAGAATTCCTTTTGGTTGATGATCGTATCGATGGCAATGGCTGTCTTACCTGTCTGTCTGTCACCGATGATCAACTCCCTTTGTCCTCTACCGATTGGAATCATTGCATCGATGGCTTTGATACCCGTCTGAAGTGGTTCGTTAACGGGTTGTCTGTAGATTACCCCAGGGGCCTTTCTTTCGATAGGCATATCGTAGGTGTCACCAGCGATAGCTCCTTTACCATCGATAGGTTCACCCAACGGATTTACCACACGTCCAACGAATCCTTCTCCAACATTGATAGAAGCAATACGTCCTGTTCTTCGTACTGTAGAACCTTCTTTAATACCATCTCCGGAACCCATCAGTACCACACCCACATTATCCTCTTCAAGGTTAAGAACGATGGCCTGAACGCCATTTTCAAATTCAACAAGCTCTCCTGCCTTAGTCTTTGTCAGACCATAAACACGAGCAATACCGTCTCCGACTTGAAGGACCGTACCTACTTCTTCCAGATCCGTCTCTGATTTGAATCCGGCAAGTTGCTGTTTGAGTATTGCAGATATTTCTTCAGGTTTAACCCCAGCCATTTCTTAAAATTTTTATGAAGTAAATTATTTATTGTCTTGAAAATTCTTTCTTATCTGATCCAGTTTGCGCGCCACGCTGGCGTCATATAATTTGTCTCCGAATTCGATAACGAAACCACCAATCAGTTCGGGGTTTACCTCCGTTTCGATTTCAACCGTTTGATTGGTATTGTCACTGCCAGCCAATGCTTTGCGAATCGCCTCGAGGCTATCCTCACCTAGTTTGCTGGCGGTTGTCAATTTGACTTCCGTAATATTATTATGATCCTTGTACTGATGAATAAAGCTGTCCACGATTTCAGGCAGATAAAATTCTCTCCCCTTTCTGGACAGGATATCAAAAAAGTTATTGACAACCTCACTGAGTTTGCCTCCAAAAATCTCGTGGAATACGGCTTGCTTCTTATCGGCTTTAATGATAGGGCTTTTGACAAAGAGCAAGAAGTCCCTCATCGATAGAGCCTCTCTTATGGCCAGCATATCCTCGTACAGCTGATCAAGCTCTTTGCGCTCAATTCCAAGCTCTAGAACCGACTTGGCGTAGCGTGCTGCTATTCGAGTGTCTCCAGCCATAATATTAGTTAAGATCTATTTCGTCAATCAATTTACCTACGAAAGCATCATGCTCATTATCACCGCTCAGTTGTTTTCTGATAACTTTCTCTGCTATCTCGGTAGCCATCAAACCAACCTGGTTTTTAACTTCGATAAGCGCGTTTTGCTTTTCATTTTCAATTTCCATTTTGGCATTGCTGACAAGTCTTTGAGCCTCATCTTTTGCCTTATTCTTGGCCTCATTAATAATTGAGGTCTTTGTATCCATGGCTTCTTTAAGAATCTTAGCTCTTTCTTCTCTGGCTTCTGCCAAAATTTGCTCGTTTTCAGCTTTCAGTTTTGCCATCTCCTCTCTCGCTCTGTCGGCTTCTGCCAAAGCATTCTGAATGTCATCCTCTCTTTTCTTCAAAGCATTGGCAATAGGTCTGAATGCGAATTTTCCAATTACAAACCAGAATAATAGGAAGAATACTGTGGTCCAAAGCAATAGACCAAAGTCGGGTTTGATTACACTGAAATCTGCTAAAAATATCAACTGCATGTTTCGTTAATTTTTTAAACACCGGTCGTGTACAACCATCCGTTGCACACAAACCGGTAAAATTTTAATTTGGATTAGCTACTAGGAATGATACAACGATAGCGATAAGTGCAGCACCTTCAACAAGTGCAGCCATCAAGATCATATTTGATCTGATGTCACCTACAGCTTCTGGTTGTCTTGCAATCGCTTCCATTGCTTTAGCACCGATGTTACCGATTCCGATTCCGGCTCCGATTACAGCTAGTCCCATTCCTATAGCGGCTATTGAACCTACCATGTTAAACTATTTATATAAGTGATAAAAAATTAATGCGCTGCTTCATGGTGATGATCCTCAATGGCGGCACCAATATATGATGCTGTAAGGATCGCAAATACAAAGGCCTGGATGAAGGCTACCAGCAATTCGATAGACATCATGAACAAGCTGAGCAAACCTGAAGGAATGACTGTTCCCAGTCCTCCGACCATACTTTCACCATTCTGGCTGAATATGAATATCAGGCTCACAAAAATTATAATCACCATGTGCCCTGCTGTGATGTTTGCAAACAAACGCAACATCAAAGTCAAAGGCTTTATAAATACACCCAGTACTTCAACAGGTGTTAATATCGTCTTTACCCAAGCAGGTACACCAGGCATCCAGAAGATGTGCTCCCAGTAATGTTTGTTACCACTGAGGTTTGTTACAAAGAATGCGAATATCGCTAGCACTGCAGTAAACGCCAGGTTACCTGTTACATTGGAACCGCCCAAAAATGGAATCTGTCCAAACAGGTTGAGGCCTAGAATGAAGAAAAACAGTGTCATGATAAACGGCTGATACCTCAGGTATTTGTCACCAAGAAAAGGCTTACACACCTCATCCTGGATAAAAACAAAAATCGGCTCGATAAAACTTTGAAGACCCTTAGGGGCTTGTCCTTCTCTCAGCTTGTATGCCTTTGCAATTTTCAAAAACATCCAAAGCATGAATAGAAACACTATGATCATCGATACAACATTCTTGGTAATCGAAAAATCATAGAATGGCGTAATTCCGCCGCCAAACAATCCAAAATCAGCTGTGCTCTTGGCATAGGTTCCATACATCCTGTCGCCAACACATACGTAAGCATTGTTTTCATCATCGTGAATAATGCCCTTGATTTCTGTTTTGTCCATAGGAAATTCAGGATCTGCAATCATCCTAACGGTACCTCCATCAAGAACATATCCGTTGAAAGCGTAGTTTCCATCGCCATGACCCAGATTGTCAAAACCAAATTCGCTGGAAAGGAACATGTGCAAAGCACCATCCCTATTGTTGTACAGAATACAAGGCAGAGGCATCTGTAATGGCCCTATACTGTATACATTCGCATCTGAAATGTGATGGAATGCTGTGGCTCCTGCATCGAACTCTCCATGGTGTCCAAAGGAAGCATGCTCACATGAAAGCTCGTGTCCTCCGGAATGATCTTCATGGGCTTCATGCGTATCGTGATCGTGACCATCATGGCCGTGATCATGTTGATCTCCGCTTCCCGCCAACAATAATCCTCCAAAAAAAAGAAATACTAAGGTGAATAGTGTCTTAATGCTCATGAAAACCACCGATTTTAAAATCGCTGCAAAGGTATTAAATACTATATTATAAATTGTTGGTTTTTAGGATTTTTAAAAGAAAAAACTCTTTTACTCCCATAGTCTTCACAGCCCTATATATTTGGTCAATCAGAGGTATACAATCCTTATGTTCTGCACTCTAAGGAAAAGACCATATTCTCTGGCCATACATCTAAAAAAACGCCAATTAATTGTCTTAATCGGCGTTTTCATAAAATTATCTTTTGCCTGTAATTGCAGGCCTGGTATGTTTCTTATCTAGCTATGGCTGTTGCTCGTTTTTCCCTGATAACGGTTACTTTGACCTGCCCTGGATACTGCATTTCATCCTGGATTTTCTGTGAAATCATGAAGGCCAGGTCATCTGCAAATGTGTCACTCACTTTCTCACTTTCGACGATCACTCTCAGCTCTCTGCCGGCTTGAATCGCATAGGCCTTTTGTACCCCGTCATAGCTTAAGGCCAGTTCTTCCAGCTCGCCGATCCTCTTCAGATAGCTTTCCAGGATTTCTCTTCGTGCTCCTGGCCTTGCCCCTGAAATGGCATCGCAGGCCTGTACCAGTGGCGAAATGATATTATTCATTTCAATCTCATCGTGGTGAGCTCCCACCGCATTCAGAATCACCGGATGCTCTTTCACTTTTTCAAGCATTTGCATGCCCAGCAGTGCATGTGGCAATTCGCTCTCCTCATCTGCAACCTTTCCAATATCATGCAGCAAGCCAGCCCTCTTTGCCATTTTAATCTGCTTGGTGCTCATACCTAATTCTGCTGCCATTACAGCGCACAATGTTGCCGTTTCAATGGAGTGTTTTAGAAGGTTTTGACCATATGAAGACCTGAAACGCATTCTACCTACAAAGCGTATGATCGTAGGATGGAGTCCGTGAATATCGAGGTCTATTACTGTACGCTCTCCAATTTCCTTGATTTGTTCTTCGAGCTGCTTTTTCACCTTGACGACCGTTTCCTCAATTTTGGCTGGATGGATACGCCCATCGGCTACCAGCCTCTTGAGAGAAAGTCGGCACACCTCTCGCCTTATCGGATCAAAACTTGAAATTACGATAGCCTCCGGCGTGTCATCGACTATGATTTCAGCGCCTGTCGCCGCTTCAAGAGCCCGAATATTTCGCCCTTCGCGGCCGATGATCTGACCTTTGATATCATCTGAATCGAGATTGAAAACAGAGACTGTATTCTCGATGGTGTATTCAGCACCCATTCTCTGAATGGTCTGGATGATGATCTTCTTGGCTTCTTTGGCAGCCCTGTTTTTCGCATCCGCGATGGCTTCTTTCTCTATGGCCAGCGAATCTGTTTGGGCTTTGGCTCTTACCGCTTCAATCAATTTTTCTTTGGCTTCAGACTCTGTCAGCTTGGAAATAGATTCCAACTCTTTGATCCTTACTTCATTAGCCTGATCAAGCTCCTCTTTCTTTTTAGCCACAATGCGCATTTGCTTTTCGAGGTTTTGCTTGATGGCTTCTACTTCTGATTCTCTTTGTTCTATAGATTCCAGCTCTGCCTGGAATGATTCCTGTTTTTGTGATAATTCCTTTTCCATAGCTACGACCTGCATTTCACGCTCTTTCATCTCTACTTTCTGGTCTGCTTTGTAGCTTTGATAGTCTTCCTTTAGTTTGGCGTATTTGTCTTTTGCCTCTTGTATTTTCTTTTGTTTAATCGATTCATTCTTCGATTCCGCTTTACTGGTGATTTTATCAGCTCTCGATTCTGCTTCATCGATCTTTCGTTGGGCAGTCATTTCCGCTTCTTTAAGCGTCAAATCGGCTTTGTTGTTTGCTTCGTCAATTTTTGCTTGAGCTGTCCGCTTAACCAAATAATTGGACACAACATAACCCAGTATCAATCCAGCCATAAGGCCTGCGATTGACGGCAATATCAATTCCATAATGTCAATAAGTTTAAGTATTATAAAAATGAAGCGAGGGGGCCTGTTGTTATTCTACATGATCCGAAAGGCGCGACAGCAAATCTTCAATCCTTTTATTCATAATGTCGATCTGGTCCGATCCTGTTTTACGGCTTTCAAAAGCATAGGTCAGCAGGATCATAGCCAAAATATCTTGCGTGGTCTTAACCAGGTATTTAATCCTGTATTCAGAGATTTTTTCATTAATCTCTGCCTCAATTTCCCTGGCAAAGGACATTTCTTCCTCCGTCAGCTTTACAGGATAGCTTTCTCCCGCAATGTGGATGGTATGTGATATGAGCTTATCATTTTCCATCCAGTTCGATATTTATCAACTCCAGACACTCATCAATTCTATTGATATAAGTCTCAAGAGCTGTCTCTATGTTATGAAGTTTGCTGTTATTATCAGTTTCTGTTTCGGTTGGTTCGCTTAGCCGATCAGATTGAATCATGCTCAACTTTTCCTCCAGCTCCTTATTTCGTTCATTCAGAGATCTATTCACTTCGAGCGTATTCTCCCACTTTTGGATTAAAAGCCCGATTTTTTTATCCAAGGCATCTATATTTTTTTGAAATGCCTCCATTTTGCAAAAATAATTCTTTTTTTAGTAGGGTTAAAGATACATTATTTTATAGGATGAATCCCTATTTACGTATCTGAGCGCCAAGATTCTTGCCAAATGCATCGATAAGTTTGTTCATGACCTTATCGACTTCCTTATCCTTTAGCGTTTTTTCGTAGTCTTCGAATATAAATTTTACGGCATAGGATTTCTTATCCGCACCCAACTGCTCTTCATTTTTGTAAACGTCAAACAGCTCGATATCACTGATGAGCTTTTTCTCTGTTTTTTTGGTAATATTCTCCACTTCTGAAAACGTGACCGTTTCGTCAAGGACAAGAGCCAGGTCACGGCTGGTCGCCGGGTACTTATTTATAGGATCAATCGTCACTTTTGTTTTAATCGCCGCATCCGAGAGCTTGTCGAAATCAAATTCAGCAAAAAAGACCTCTTGCTTGATGCCAAATTCTTTCAGCAATTCATCATCCAATTTTCCAAAATGCACAATATCCTGGGTTCCCCTGTGAATTTTCAGGCCATAACTGAAGTCTTTATTTTCTGTTTCTGAAACCTGGTAAGAAGATATATTGAGACGCTCAAGTATCAGAAGTACCCATTTTTTTACGGAATAGAAATCCACATCCGTTTCATTGGTTTCTTTCCAGTTGACTGGTTTTTCAAGGCCACTTAAAAACATACTCAGGAATGCTTTTTCCTGGAATTCTTCATCTTGTGTGTAGGCCTTGCCGAATTCGTACAAATGAATATCGCTTTGCTGGTGATTCAAATTGCGCCGAACGGAGTCCAATCCACTGCGCAGGGCGTCTGGCCGCATTATATCAAGGTGGATATTGCTTGTATTGTTAATAAACACAAATTCGTTTCTTTCCCCTCCGTACCAGCAAGATTCTGCCAATGAAAGACCCATCATCTCATTGAATCCATTGGCTGACAGCAGTTCCGAAATTGTCTTCTTGATGCTTCTTGGGTTTGGCAACTCCCTTGAATGAATCGCGGTGCTCATCTTGGATGGCAGTTCCACTTTATTGAAACCATAAATCCTCAAAATCTCCTCGATAACATCCACCTCTCTGGTCACATCGGCTTTATCCGTTGGCACATAGACATACAGCTTGCTCTCCTCTACCGGCTTGCTTGCCATGCCCATTGCGTTAAGGATATCGGCTATCTCTTCTCGACTCAGTTCGGCACCAATAAGGCTGTTTACCCTGTCGAATCGAACCAGGACAGCCCGCGGTTCTATCTTCCTGGGATAGATGTCCACAATCTCGGAACTTACATTGGCTGATGCATACTTCTTGAGTAGGCTCACCGCTTTTTTCAAGGCTTTGACTGTGAGGTTTGGATCACTCCCTTTTTCAAATACCTTGGCCGCTTCCGTTCTTAAAAGATGCCTGGTGCTGGTTTTGCGAATATGTACCGCTTCAAAATGTGCCGATTCCAGGAATATATTTGTGGTATGCTCGGTAACACCTGAATGGATTCCTCCAAAAACACCTGCTATACACATGGGTTTATCATTCCCGTCGCAAATCATAAGATCATCTTCATGAAGGCTCCTTTCCTTCTCATCAAGACTTAAAAATTTCGTGCCTGAGGATAATTTCTTGATCCTGACTTCTCCTCCCTCAATTTTGTCTGCATCAAATGCATGCAGTGGCTGTCCATATGCATGGAGGATGAAATTGGTTATATCAACAACATTGCTGATGGGCCTGATCCCGATCGATCTCAAAAGATTTTTCAACCATTCCGGTGAATCCTTGACCTCGACGTCGGTAAGGCAGATGCCGGAATACCTTAGACAGGCATCCCTGTCTTCGAGGTTCACGTCTATCTTCAGCCCCGGCGCGTCTACCCCGAAATCATCCTTTACAAAATCCTTTACGAGATAATTTCCTTCATCATTGATCTTCAAGTAAGCTGCAAGGTCACGCACAACCCCGAGGTGGCTTGTCGCATCTGACCTGTTGGGCGTAAGGCCGATTTCGTAGACATAATCATCTTCGATTTTGTAATAGTCTCTGGCAGCCATACCGACCTCCACATCATCAGGAAGGACTATGATCCCACTGTGATCGTTACCCAGTCCCAATTCATCTTCCGCGCAAATCATACCTTCAGATACTTCACCCCTTATCTTACCCTTTTTGATTTTCCAGGGCTCCCCTTCAGCAGAATATAATGTCGTTCCTACCGTGGCTACCAGTACCTTTTGTCCGGCAGCCACATTGGGTGCACCGCATACAATCTGCGCATCTTCTTCCAGGCCCAAATCAACTTTTGTCAAAGACAGTTTGTCGGCATTGGGATGTTTGACACATTCCTTCACACGGCCAACCACAACACCTCTTAATCCTCCTTTGATGGTTTCAACTTTTTCAAGGCCTTCCACTTCCAGACCTATATTGGTCAGGATTTCTCCAATTTCTTCCGGACTCTGCGAGAAATCCAGATATTTTCTAAGCCAGTTAAAAGAGATCTTCATTGCGTGATTAAAAATTTGATTGCAAAGATAAGGCAATTCTCTGAGCAAGAGGCTCAAATTAAAGCGGCAAAGTATTGTATGGCGGAAGCTGTTATTCTATATAGCTTGAAGCAGCCTGAAGCACTTCATTATTGAGCTGGGATGCCGTAACAAAGGAAACCAATTCCATATTTCCCGGTATCCACTCTCCTCCGTTCTGATCAGGAATAGTATAGCTATAGCTGCGGCTCAAAACCTCCCCTTCTGTCATTCCTACAGTACTTATTATATCACCAGAAACGCCGGTCAGGACTTCCCTTAATACATGATTATGCTCATATTCCGGTATAATAATATTTTGGTCCGATTGCGCATCAATGATATGGCTTTCATTCACCAGAACGGTTAACCTGATATTGCCTTCCATGTCTTCCAGGGCTGTCACATCAATGGTAAGACTGACCTGGCGGTTTGAATCATTGTATTCTGTCGTCATATCTATACTGACCTGCGGGCTTATGGCAAGTCGATCAGAAACCAGGGACTGCCAAAGTCCTATGTTGTCAACGGTCATAAAGTCCTGCCCCTCAAACTCCGTTCTGTCAATCACTGCTGCCGGCTTACCAAGAAAAGGCGCCAGGAAATTTTCCAGATCTTCAGCGTCCTCATTCCTGAAGTCATATACATTTTGAGATGTAGGTTGCGCCAGGAATTTACCATGAATGGCTGTCGAAACAACCTTACCTTCAAAAACTGTCAGGATACTTTCGAGTGCAGCTGTTCCTGCAGGACAGTTGGGGCAACTGACTCCGGTGAGCTCTTCAAGTAAAACCACTTTCTGAACGCTGCTAGTCGTATCCTCCGGATCTATGCCGCCGTCAGGAATAAAAACGGGTTGTTCCTCGCATGAAACAAAAAATAAAAGAGCTAAACCTAAAAAAACTAATGACCTCATACTATTATCTTAAAAACTTGAGCTTGCTGAAAAATTGAAGCCGCTGAATGCTGGTTCAAGACGGCAAATACCTCCTGTACAAACGATTCCTTCCACCTGTTTGATATAACTGAGAGAAAATCTGTTTGCTTTATGGGTATAGTAAATATCTATCCTTGGAAAATGAAGCAATTTCTTTTCTCCATTTTCTTCTGCGGTTTGTTTTCCTGCCGACATGTTATACATGTCAGAAACCACAAATGACCAATGTGGCGCAACAGCATATTCCACCTGGGCGAATAACCAGTCGCCATAGTCCTGCCCGTAACCCGCTTTTTCATCTTCGCCTGTATTCATGTATTGCAATTCAAAGCGGATTGAATTTTTTCGGTTGATTTTATACAAGAAATCAACATAGGGGACAAATGTCTCGACCAATGGCACATCAGGTTTTACTTCGTAAATCTCTTGGTTGTATTGCAGAAGCTGTATACCTCCTTTGATGGTCCATAATCTCTTGTACTTGTAATACACTTCTGTATAAAGTTCCTGGTACAGCTTTTTACCATCCAGGTCCGTTATGTATGAAAAGTTGACATTCGTCGTCAGTGATTTATTCCATCGGTATTTAACATCCGCCTGAAGGGCCCTTTCAGATAGTAATTGGGTTGCTGGAGAGTATCTGGCCAGGAGTCTGTAGGTGTTCTGCCTGTTCATCGGTGGAATGAAGTTGACCAGGCCGCGGTTGAGTCGGAGGTTAGGGTCTACACGAAAATCAAAGCTTTCTGTTCGCTTTCCTTCAAGTGTGATACCCAGTCCGCTTTTGGCGTAACTGAGGCTCGTATATAACACAGTACCATCCCGCTTCACTAGTTTACCAAAGCTTTCTACCCCATTAATATCAGTCAAGACAGCCGTTGGGTCAAAATAGGCTTCCGCCGTTTTATAAGCCGCTTCCATATACCAGCTGAAAGGTCCTGCAATCATGGTATTGAAAAAGGACATCGAATAGGTATTGTGCACAGGGGTCACCCTGTCGCCTTGTGAGTAGGTGCTTATAATATCAACCACCCTGTCCATGGTGTCGTCATCAAGTGTCCTGTTGACAATTCCAAATCCTGGAGCAAGGGTAAACAGTTTTTCCTCACTGGATAAATCGAGAAATCCTTCTATACTTGCTCCAGTGACTACAGGCTGATATTCGCTGAACAGGAATTTCTGACGTCCGGAAAATCCTTTCAACTGCCAGTTTTCGTTGAGGTTGTATATCAGTCTAACCCCATAAAGAGGGTTATCGATCAATAATGGACGTTCCTCAAAGGCCCTGTAGATTATACCACTTCCAATCTGATCATAAATATGCCCTATCCGAATATTGAATTTGTCAATTGTCTTCGCAACATGCCATCTTCCAATGCCTTCGCCTGTATAGGAGTCACTGGGGTTAAGCAGGTTTGAATTGTTGAACATATCAAACCTCAGGCCCAGGTCGAAGCCTTGTATAGAATAGCCCAGGTCGAGCCAGGCCTGTCCACCAAATAATTGCCGGTCATATTGCGGGATATTAGCAGCACCGATCAGGGAATCCCTCATAAAGAAATTGGCGCTCGACTGAAAGCCTCCTGTAAAGCTCCCCTGATCCTGAGCGTGGGAATATGCGCTGAATAAAAGACTAAAAATCAAGCCTTTGAAAAGTAATGAGAATCGTAAATACACTTTGACTGTTTTGTACAGGCTAAGATAGGAACTAATTGCAAAAAGAAGGATAATTTGAGGACAGCGTCACGAGGACAAAATGACTCGATTTCAGAAGCCTTATTCTGCAGCGAAACCTGAAAATCGCATATCCAATCGCATATCAATTGTTGAAGGTGGGAATTGCCTGAATTCAAGAGCTATTTCTATGATGGCACGATCGTCTTTTACCAGGTCGCGAATATCCAATAAGGTGGGAAGAAGTTCTATTTCATCCTTAAGTCCAACATTTACAAAGTCCAGGTAGAACAGCTCGCGTCGCCTGAAATCAGGGCTTTCAATCAGGTAAACATTTACGGAATTTATAAAATCAAGGTCAATATTATCATTGAAGCGAGGCCTTATAAAAGCTGAAAACGGCACTATTTCATCGATATCTTCAGCATTAAAACCAAGATTATTGATTGTTAACTCAACAGGTATAATAACCATATCCTTGACAATGCCATGTGTTTCCAATACACTGAGACCTGCCTGAATAGTAAAATTTGTCTGCGCATTGACATCAAACAGGGGATCACGGGTACTGCAAGAGCACAAAATGAGAGCAATTGATACGAAATAAAGCTGCTTGGCCATTATTCTTTGATTAACAATGAACTAAACACCCAAAATAGCAGGCATATTTTAATTTATGGCATAGTATTTTGGTATTATTCAGTAAAAAACTTCCTATGGGTACACAGACTGTATCTCAATTCAGTGATCGGGAGCAAAAACATCATTTTATCAGGTCTTTGCTCAATGATATCCGATCCCTTGAATATATGTTGGAACACGATTGGTTCGAAAAAGCTATTACACGTTTTGGATCAGAGCTGGAAATGGTTTTAATCGATAAATCAACTTTGAAGCCACGCAACATAGCGATGGATGTTATCGATAAAATGAAATCCGTTAAGTGGCTGGAAACGGAGCTGGCACAATTCAATCTGGAACTCAATCTAACTCCACGGGAATTGAAGGGTAATAATTTCCAATTGATGGAAAAGGAAATTCAGCAAAAGCTGTCAAAACTCGATAAGGTTCTGAACAGCATGGATGCGACTTATATCCTCACAGGAATTCTCCCTACCATTCAGAAGTTTCATTTAAACAAGGAAAACCTTACTCCACGGGAGAGGTATTATGCGCTACTGGATGCCATCAAACAGCTAAATCTGGGTAAGGACTTTGAACTGAAAATATTCGGTATTGATGAGCTTTATGTCAAACACGATACACCGCTTTTGGAAGCAGCAAATACAAGCTGGCAGGTTCATTTACAGGTTGAAGCCCGTGAATTTGTCCCCATGTATAACCTGGCACAGACCCTTGCTGCACCGGTTATGGCAGTTGCTGCCAACTCGCCTATAGTCTTTGGCAAGAGGTTGTGGCATGAATCCAGAATAGCGATGTTTGAGCAATCGCTGGATACGCGTGATACCCACGAACATATGCGAGAACAAGCAACCCGTGTGTCATTTGGAAGTGACTGGCTCAATGATTCTATACTGGATATTTATAAAGATGATATCTCCCGCTTCAAGGTCTTATTAAGCAATATTGCTGAGGAAGATTCATGGGAGAAGATTCTTAAAAAGGAGGCCCCTGAATTAACATCTCTCCTGGTACATAACTCTACCGTTTACCGCTGGAACAGACCTCAATACGGTATTGGAAAAGATGGAAAGCCACATTTGAGAATTGAAAACAGGGTATTTGCTGCAGGGCCTACGGTCGTGGATCAAATGTCCAATGCCGCATTCTGGCTGGGAGCCATGAAAGGCATGGCAATGCATTACGATGATATCAGAAAACATATTGTATTTTCTGCCCTTAGGGATAATTTTGGCAGGGCTGCCCGCTTTGGACTTGAAGCAGACCTCAGTTGGCTAAAAGGAAAAAAGATTCATGTGCGTGAGCTTTTGAAAAAGGAATTAATACCACTTGCTTACGAGGGATTGAAAGCATGTAAAATAGATCAATCAGATATCGACAAGTATCTTGGTATCATCCAGGAGCGGGTTAAGAAAAAAACCAACGGAGCCATATGGATGCTGAATTCATATGAGAATCTCTTGAAAAGCAATATTTCAAAAGATGAAAATCTGAGTGTATTAACGAACTCCATTATGAAAAATCAGAAAACAAACGAACCGATACATACATGGAAAAAGGCCAAGCTTGATGAGCTGACCGAATATCAGCCTCTTGAATTGAAGGTTTCAGAATTTATGCAAACAGACTTGTTAACTGTTGATAAGGATGATATCCTGGAGTTGGTGGGAGAGCTTATGGATTGGAGGCGTATTCGTTTTGTGCCAGTAGAAGACCAGCATGGCAACCTCCAGGGTGTCATCACATCCCGGTTGCTTACAAGAAGTTTACTTAAAACGATTCGAGAGCCGAATGACAAAGCTCTTGTTGTTTCAGACATTATGATTGACAAACCCCAGGTCATAGATCCTGACGCTTCCATAATGGACGCTATGAAGGTTATGCGTGAAAACAAGATTGGCTGCCTGGCTGTCGTTAAAGGTAAAAAACTGGTGGGCGTCATTACAGAGACAGACTTCCTGGATATTACGAGCAGGCTTCTGGAAAGGCTTCACCTCAAACGTAAAACTCAAAACAAAAAATGAATCTAAAGCTCAGCCTACTGAAAACAGCTTTCATGCTGGGCTTTGCCTTGTTCTTCTTGATCTTTTGTTTTATGCTCCTGGTTCTGAGGCCTGTGCCTCAAGCAAGAGAGCATAATGTGAAGGAAATGACTGTGCAGTTTGACAAGGTTTTTGAAGGGCCATCCAATGATATTGTTTTCAGGATTAAAGGCTCAGATGTATATCCCTATATCAACAGGGGTCTTGAACAAGGCCTGTCTGTAGATCGAATCAGATCACAGGTTTTGGGAGTAGATCTTACCATAAAGCTTGTAAAGCACTGGAAACCTCTGGACTGGTCACAAAGAAGTCCTACCCTCGCTTATCTTGAAATTGAAGATAGCTCAATAATAGTTTACAATGCTATACATTAGTTTTTTTCAAAAAAGCACGAAAGAATAGAAAATCAGGCATTGGCCCGCGTCTTATATCTGATATGTTCTATTATTTTCTTTCCGTGGTCCCGGGTATTTTCAATAAACAACTTGCTTGTGTTTAATCCGGCCAAAATAACCCCAGCCAGATAAAGACCTTCAACATTAGATTCCAATGTGCTTTCATTAAAAAGTGGTCTTTGGGCTTCCGAGCCATCAAATTGAACACCCAGTTTTGCAAGGAAATTATAATCCGGTTTATAGCCCGTCATGGCCAGTACATAGTCATTCTCAATTTCTATAGTTCCATCAGGTGTTTCTATAGTGACAGTATCAGGACTTATTTTCTTTACCTCTGAATTGAAGTAAGCCTTTATTGAACCTTCATTAATCCTATTTTCGATATTGGGTAATATCCAGTATTTAACGTTCTGATACAATTCTGACGATCTCACGGCCATACTTACATTAGCACCCTTTTGCCAGGTTTCCAATGCGACATCACAAGCCGAGTTGGCTGCTCCAACCACAAGTACCTTCATGCCTATATACGGGTGTGCATCGTCATAGTAGTGTTTAACCTTTGGCAGATCTTCTCCTTCAACATGGAGTAGGCGGGGTACATCATAGTATCCAGTAGCTGCAATAACATAATCCGCTTTGAACACTTTACCCTTTGTTGTCTTTAAATGAAAACACAGATCAGCCGATTTTTCTAAGGTATTGATCTCCGTCTGGTATCTTATTTTCAGACCGTAGCTTTCAACGATGCGCCTGTAGTATTCAAGCGCCTCTTTCCGTGTAGGTTTTTCAGTATGTGAAATGAAGGGAACCTTTCCAATTTCTAATCTCTCGGATGTAGAAAAGAAAGTCATATTGGTCGGGAAATTATAAATGGAATTTGCCAGAAATCCTTTCTCCAAAACAATGTAACTCAGGCCTGCCTTTTCTGCTTCAATGGCACAAGCGATACCCGAAGGACCCGCGCCAATGATGATGAGCTCGTAGTGATCATTCATGCCATACGATTGTAATAAAAAAACCTCTAAACAGAAAATATTGTTCCGGGATACTTTAGCGGTATAAGGTGACATGCCCTTCCCCACTGATGGTCTCACCATCGGGTAGGTCATATGACCATTGAAACATATACACATCACGCGGTGCAATCGCGTTGTTGTAGGCCCCACTCCACCTTGTACCAACATTGTTGGACTCAAAGACTCTGTTGCCAAACCTGTTATAGACTTCTAGCCTGTAATTGTCTCCTTCAAAAAATTCAGGACACCGGATAAATGGTCCGAAGCTTCTGTTTTCCGGATTTACACTGTTGTTTGGATAGAAGACATCCGGAAAAACTATGGTGTCAGAAATGACATATTGGTCAATTGCTGTCGTACCACAACCATCAGTAACGGTAACCAAATATACGCCGGCGCCACTTATGTTATCAAGATCAGCGGTTGTCGTGCCATCATTCCATTCATAGCTCAGTGGACTGATAAAACTTCCCAGAGGAACATCAGCAAATAATTCCAGAGAATCGCAAGCGCCTTCATCAAGGATCTCTACCGTCAAAACATCAAGACTTTGAATGGTGATACTGAAGCTGTCAGAATTGCCACATTCATTGGTAACTGTGAGTTCATAGTTACCATTTTCTGTGACAAGGATGCTTTGATCCATAGACCCTGTAGACCATGCGTAGGTCAGCCCATTGGTCTGACCTATTACAGTAGGTGTGAGGCGCACACCGTCACAGGTTCTGCCGGATGCAAATATATCAAGAATTTCAGGTGTACCTGTAAATATACCATCCGATATATTGATCTGTGCCAGCGCATCATTATCACAATCATCGATAATGCTTACAGAGTATAAACCCGGGTCCGTAACAAATATTGATCTATTGACAGAGTCCCCGGTACTCCAAAGAATATCCACTATAGGATTATTGGAGCCAACACTTAATTGCACACTATCCAACTCACACTGTCCAAAGAATAATGCATCGATCGTAGCTTCAGGAAAGTCGCGCTTTGTAATATTGGATGTGTCACAAAGGGTGTAACACACCTTTTCTTCAAAGGTAACGGTAACAGAGTATTCGCCCTCTTCAAATACATCGATGGCAGGTGTGGTTTCACCAGTACTCCACTCGTAGCTGCTTGCTGATTCAAGCGTTGCATCAAGAGTAAGCATAATCGGATCCTGAGGGCAGAAAACCGTATCCAGTAACATAAGTACCGGATTCGTAAAATCATTATAGATGTTCTTGCGCACTTCGAAGGTATCCACAACCGCAAAATCTGAGCTGGCCATTGATATACCAGATCTGATATATTCGAAATCCCTTACCAGATCAACTGCCAAAGTATCCTCACAAAAAGCCTGTCCCAGGGGATCTGTCTTAATCACATAAGGAGAGAGTGATGCATCCTGAACATCGAGTCCAACTGTGGAGTAAACCATTCCTCCATCACCCATATTGTCGAGTTCACCATTGGAAAACTGGATGATTGTCTGATCTGGGTTTATTTGAATAAAGAAACTGTTATCTGAACTGTAATCCCACTGACGGAGCAGCTGACCCTCGTTGTCAAACATGATTGAAAAGTCTCCGACTCCGAATGTGGTTATATTTATATACTTGCCGGTAACCATAATCTCGTCCGCTGAGGTATAAATCACATCATTGACCTGTAATATAAAACCCAAGGCATTACCGTCTATCATCTTAGACCATTCAATAGCTCCTGTACTATCTGTTTTAATGACATGATTGGTAAGCAAGCCTGTGTTTAGGTCTACTACTATGCCCACCTGAACAATACCTGTATCTGGTGTTGCTTCAATAGCTACTGTCTGCATGATGAAAGCAGCAATACTGTCTGTGCTTATGGTGTATTCATTTGAATTGATTATCGAACCGTCATGCGTCAGGGTAGCCAATGCTGCCGTAGAAGATTGCAAGTCTGAAACAAAGCTGAGCACATAATTTGAATCTACTGTATTCTGCACGTCCAACAGGGCTGAAAAGCCTGGCGTCATGTCTTCGTTTGATTTGAAATATGCTGTTTTCGAAAGGATCGAATCTTTATCGTTATAGACCACTCTTTGTATTCCAAAACTATCAGCATTGGAGTGGGAAGCAAAGTAGTTGAAATCACCATCATAGCCGTTTACAGCATTGGGGAAGGTGACAGGTAATTGTTCGTCCGAAAAATTGCTCACCTGATCAGCAAACACAACATCCCCAAAATCCGGATCAATTTTAAATATAAACTTCTCATCCTCCTGACCACCAGTTGTAAAGTCGATTGAAGAGCCTATAATCAACAGAGTGTCATTCTCCAATGACGTAAAATCTATGGATTTCAGGTTGGTTATAAAGGATACATCTCTTACCGTATATTCATTCGACCAAAGGAGTGTACCTTTCGGGTCATGCCTGGTAACCATCCTGACATTCAGGTCGGGACTTGGATTACCTCTTTCGAATGAAACATTCAATAGGAAAAAACCACCATCGCTTGCGGGTTGAACGCCAAGATTAAAGAGGTTACGATCTTCCGTACTGTATAATCTTTGATAGGATTCCTGGGCTTTAAGGCCGATAGACAGGAAAAAGAGAAAAGCAAAAATATATTTGAATGCAGCTTTGGCAGTCATAATAAATATGAATTTTATTGAAGTATGTAAACGCTGTTTGACAGCCCTTAATACGCTTGATCAAGTCTTTCCAAAAATAGCCAAATATTTACAGCCTTTGATGTCGTTGAGAACAATTTATTCAAAATGCTTCAAGCTATTAAAAGAGAGCTGCATATAAAAAAAAGCCCATGACTATGAGTCACAGGCTTTGTATATTTTAAAAAAAGGCAGCGACCTACTCTCCCACTTTCGCAGTACCATCGGCGCTGAAGGGCTTAACTTCTCTGTTCGGAATGGTAAGAGGT
>Ga0255757_10000070_pt1 | contig 92173 bp, 110 predicted proteins | sample 071ome_27_FD_179957 | JGI IMG/M metagenome (GOLD analysis project Ga0255757, IMG submission 179957) | Coastal salt marsh microbial communities from the Groves Creek Marsh, Skidaway Island, Georgia - 071409AT metaG (version 2) | ecosystem: Environmental > Aquatic > Marine > Intertidal zone >...
GAACCCAACTTTCTTCAGATCCTGCAAATATGTCTATTAAATATTCTGAGGCGTGGTCTATAAAATTATCATAAAAATCTTGAGTTTTACTAGCAGCACCCACTTCGCGGTAAAGGCCGCCATAACTAGAAATGCTTTGAGATTGCATAAAATTAGGAACTATTGACAAATTATACATGGCTGCGGCTTGACCTTCCCATTTAGCCTCTTCTTGAGTGTGTTCTTCGTGTTCTTCGTTTTCAATATCATCCCAATTATCAACTGAAGTCTTTTTCCATTTAGAAGTCCTTCTCCACTTAGACAGAAGTGAAAGTTGTTGCTCATCAACTCTAGTGGGCAATTGTGAAATACCTTCTCCCTTATGTAAACCTCGTTCAAATCTTTGACGATAATCTGAAAAGTCTGTTTCATCAAACTCAGACCAATTTAATAATTCGTCTTCTTCTGGATTAAACATTGAACGCAATTGATTCATTGAATTATATTTGTTTATAATTTTAAGAATACTTGTTGCACGACTTTCATCTTCAGATCCTGATTCCCCCCAATTTTGATTTATTTTATTAACTTCAACAAGATTTTTTGCCAATTGTTTAGGATCTTCGCTCCAAATAGAGGATAGCCACTCGTTCCATTTTTCTTTATAATTAGGATCATTTGGATTTGTCATAGTCATCTTTTCAAAAGCATCTCTCCATCCCCCACGGCGTTGATCTTCAAAACTAGGAATTATCAATAAGTCTTGATTTCTTGTTTGTTGACTTTGCATTATTTTAGCAAGTTGATCTACTTGGCCCGTTCTTCTTGCATAATCTAATAGTTTTTGAAGATCTTCTTGAGAGATATCTTCTGGCAAAGAGGTTAATAATCTTGCCATATCAACAGGCTTATCTGGGCTTGCTTCTGGCGGATAGATTCCATAATGCTCTGGTCTATAGTTTCTATCAAACCCCCCGGGACCGGCGTAAGGGTGTCGCCTCATATTTTCGTCATATTTTGAATCAAATTCTTCTTCTTCATCAATAGCAATCATACTTGGATCATAGTTAGACTCTCCATCCATATTTCTAAACTCTTGCCATTCGGTTATATTGCGACCCCCGGGAAGAGTCGGTTTTTTATTAAAAAGTCGTTCAAACCCGTTGGGATCTGTCATAAATTGACGAATTCTTTTTCTATATTTTGCAAGAGGGTGAAGGTTTTGTTTTCCTTGAATTTGTTGAATAGAGCCGTCTTTATTTATTTCTAAAGTAGCGTGAGGTTTATTATTTGGACTTCTTAAAGAAACAATTTTTATTAGACCTTGTTCTATTCTGTCTCCATATCCTTGACGACGAACACAGTGTTGCATAGTTTGACCTTCATAATCACACTCTTCTGGTGAAAGATCCCTTATAAACCATCCATCGGGCCACTCATAAATAATTTTTTCGTCTTTTTTCTTTTCTTCATCTAAAGAAACTCCTTGAGACAGAAGTTCTAAGTCCCATTCTTGGATTTTATCAAAAATATCTTTTACTGAAAATTCCATGATGTTAACGCCACGACGAGTAGGAGAATTACTTCCATACCAATCTGCCCAATGAGAAAGAGTTGCTTCGTCTAAAAATCCTCTAAATTCAGTTCCTTCAATGGGAGTAGTTTGCATCAGTTCCACAAAAGCATCTTCGCCTTCTCCAACCATTGAAGGTTCTAATCTTTTCTTTTTATATTCTCTTACAATCCAAGGCAGAAAGTCATCAACTTTTTCGGGAAGACCTTTCATCCAGTCAAGAACCTTTTGCCCCTCTTCTGTTCTAAGCACTTTAGGATCGTCTTTAATAATCTTATCTAGTTTAGATGCGGTTACTTGTTTCCACTTAGATTGTTTTTGTTCTGGTCTATAAAAACCACAAGTGCATGGTTTCCCTGTATGAACATTTTTATGAAGAGTAGACTTTGCAATTTTTTCACTTCTATATTTTTCTTTAGGTTTCATTTTTTTATCGCCAAGTATTTCTGATGCAGAAGGTACATAGTCGCCAGAATAGGGGCTTGCCCAATTCATTTGAGGAATAAATGGGACTTCTCCACTTTCTTCTAATTTCTTTCTTTCATTAATTTCGTCTTGTAATTCTTGAGGGAGTTCATCTATTAATAAATCATGATCTGTTTTAAATTTAAAATTAGGAAGAGTATCTGGTCTTTGTTTTTTGGGTACAAGAAGTTTTTTTTGTTTTCTGTTTGGAACACGCTCCCGAATTGGCGGCGTTTGTTTTTTTGTTTTTGGATGAAGCCTATGCTCCTTAAGACTTCTAGAAGGAATATTGTTTTCTTGTAAATAATTTTTAATTGCATTTGTAGAAACATTATATTTTTTTGCAAGTGATGCTACGCTTTCTCCCCCAACGTATTCAGCGATAATATCTCTTAAAAACTCAGAACCTTTTGTGTCGCGGATTGATGGGCGCGCTGATTTTTTATCCGGCAAACTTTTATAATTTTTTTGTCCTTCAACGTATTCACAAGCCTTAGCGCGAGTCATCCCCTTTGGAGGCTCAATAGAGCCATTACAAATACCTTGCATATATCTAAATTGGGCTTTACTACGAGCGGGCGCTTCTTTTAAAAGATAAGATTGTTTTTGATTTTGTTTCATAGAAAAAGAATAGGCAGGATACATACTCTGAAGTTCAGCAATAAGTTGTTCTCTAATTCCACCTTCGCGCCAATACTTACGAGGAATATAGATATAATCTACAATAAGATTTTTATTATTATTATCAACTTTATAAAACAATTGACCTACCGGAAGTTGGTCTTCTTCTAAGACCGCAAATAGTTTACCATTTTGTCCTTCTTCTATGTTTTGAAAATCAACTTTCATAATTATCCAATCTTTCTATTCTATTATTAAAACTTCGCTATACACATATTTCTTTTAATTTAGATTCTTTATATCCTTTTCTGTAATTTATTGCTTCTTTTAGCGAAGATTCAAAAACATCAGGGTAAATTCCTAGTTCTTCGTATTCAGGATTAAAGTCTGGATCGTGTTCTTGAAGTATTTCTTCTACAGGTCTAAGACCATCTCCATCTAATCCTTCTCCAGTTTCGGGATTAATTAAGAAAAAGTGCCACGCCCCGTCATTTGGCCCTTCAGCAATTTTATAGATCGGCCAGCCTGTTTCTTGATGTTTTTTTATTGCAAAAAGGTCGCAGTCTCCGTGTCTCCAATTATTATTTGATTCTTTATATCCAACAGGCTGAATGATAAGATCATATGGATGCTTGCCATGATCAAAGTGGAATGACCAGCGCTTCTTTTCTTCGTAAAGTTTTAGATCTTCCATTGCATGCCCGTCTTGCTCTTTTGCTTCGGAATCAATCTTTTCATTATCATGAGGATTTTCTTTATTTATATATCCGTCTTTAAGTTGTTTAAGCCACTTGAGGGTTTGTTTTTTTACTTCTTCCCAACTTCCAGTAGTGAGGATATCGTGGCCCATCTCTCCATCAAGAACGGCTTCCCATGCGTCTTTTTTATTTGCTGAAGTTTTGTTACCATTAAATAATCTTTTAAACTCTTCGTGATAAGTATTTTTAAATATAAGATAAAGATTATTTTTATCATCATTTGATAAAGAATTCATCAATTCTTTTTCTGCTTGATCCATTTCATAAACAGGCATTGTATTATTAAAAAGATGATTCCACAACGCTTCTTTTGCTATTTGTAGAAGATAATAAATATAAAATTTTTCAATTGAAATTCCTTTTTCAAAAAGTTGTTTTAATCTTTTTTCTCTAAAAATGTCAACTTGGTTTGGATCATAAAAACGATTATTAAGAGTTTCTTGAGTTATCCCAGATGAAGATAGATCTATATCATCTACAAGATATTTTAATTGTTCATTACTACTTCCGGGAATTGCATTTCCAAATGGGTGATTTTCAAATTGTTCCCATATTTGTTTTGCTTTTCTAATCGCTTCTTTTTTTGTAACTTCTGGGAGAGATTTTCTTGCAGGAATAAGTTTTTCTCTAACAAAAGAGTCTGTAAATTCACTATTTTCAAACATAGCGGTTTTTGAATACATACCCCATTGTCCCTTTGGTCTTGCATATTCTGCTGGTTGTGGATTATGCTTAGGACGAACTATTTTCCATTTTTTATTATTAATGACTTTTTCTTCAGGCTTGTCATCTTCTTCAATAGAATCTGGAATTCCTTCAAAGGTTGTTTCTGCAACTTCATCTCCAATTGCCATTTGTCTTTGCCCATGAGAACTTGTTTTCTTTGCAATATTAATTATTTCTTTATTATTAAGTTTATTAAAATCTATGTAGTTGTGAACTATGCCATATTCCCAACCAGCCTTATAACTCTGTTCTAGTATTTCCCAGAATTTTTCCCAGTCATCGTTGGGAATATCTGTTTTTTCAAAAAAATGAGTATAATTTTTAACTATAATACGAACGCCTTCTCCAACAATTATTGGTTCAAAATTATTTCTTAATCTCTCTCTAAATAATTCTAATTGGTTTGGATTGTAATGTCTATCTGGTTCAACATAATCGTCTGATTTATTAAGTTCATTATAATTAATTCTGGCTAACGCTGTTTGTGCATTATGAAATCCATTAACAACACCTTGAAAACGAATATTATCAGCAACTAAAGCATTTTTTGAAGATTTTAAGTCTTCCGACTCTTCAATTACTTGATCTTCGTGGTCATTAAGCAAAAAGTCTATTTGAGCCTCTTCTTCATCCCAGTCAGATGAAATAATTTTCCATTTAGATAATTTTGAAGATGTTTCTTCTTTAAATGTCTCATCCCACGCTTTATAAAAAGCATTATTATAAATTAATTCATTTTCTTTTGTGTTTGTAATATCAAATATGTCTTTTAATATAATCTTTTTTTCTAAATATCCTAACTCTAACATATAATATTCTATTCGATCCAGAATAAGCCATTGAAGTTCTGTTTTAAACGATCCAACCCAATAAACTTCATCTTTCAAAACATTATCTGCCATAGTTCTGAGTTGTTCAATTCCTAATCCTAATTGATTTTTATTAATTAAACGATTTTCTTCCGTTTGATGAAAATGAATCATTTTTTCTTCATATGTATTTAAAGGAGAAATTATCTCACCATCATCGTCCAACCATACTTTTTTTTCTTTATCGTAATGTTTATTTAATCTATCAGTGTTATATCTATCAATCCATGCTTTTAAAATTCTAGAGGCTTCCCACCCGGCTCTTTGAGGTAATAGAACAGGAACTTCTTCTATTATTTTATTTATAATTTGTTTTGTACTGTCAGTATAGTCGTCATGAGAAGCGATCTTACCACGATATTGAAGATCTTCTTTTACCCAGTCATAAATTTCTTGCCAATTTATATTTTCTACTTTAAGTAAATATCTTTCAATATCTTCTGGCTCTGGTTCTCCAAAGAAACCAAATTGCATCTGTTCCATCTCTTGAACATATTGCTTTTGCTTTTGCAAACTAAACGGAAACTGTTTTCTTGCTTGCTGTTTCCATGTTTTTCTAAGTTCATTTTTTTGGGCTTCTACATCTTGTTCGTCTGATATATTTTCCCAATTTTGAGCAATTCCTTGATTATAAGGATTAAGCACATTTTCAATCATCCAATTAGCAAGGTCTTGAACAGAGCCACCTTGACGAACAATCTTTTCCATTGTCTTAATAGAAGGACGCAATATTCTTGAGTCCGATAATATTTGTTCAACTAAAATTTCTGTTTCTGGAGTAGACCAATTTTCATATTGAGAAGCAGTTTTAGATTGTTGCCTCATCCAATCAACAACTTGTGGACTTGGAGAAGCAGGTTCTGGCTCGGGCAACTCACCCTTTACGTTATAAAGATCCATCATTTCTTGATCGGGGTGAATGTTACGATCATTTTGCTCTCTCTGTCTTTGCTCTTTCCATTTTTCAAAAAATGCTTCAGCAATGTTATAACCACCTAAAACATGGTTTATTTCTATTTCTGCTCGTCTTTCTAGTTCTCCAGTATAATCATGTGCTTCATCCCACAAATATTGTCTTATAGTATCTTCTATGTCTGCCCAATGTTCTTCATATTCTTCTGTAGTTAACTGATCTTCAATATTTATATAAAAATCAATTGCTGTTTCTACAAAATATTCAAACCAACGTCCCGCCTCTTCTGTTGCCCATTCTATTGCAAGATTTTCTTCAGGATTTGAATTATTAACTAAGGAGTTAACATATTTTTTAAAAATTGCCTCGTCAGACCACACACCTAATGGTACTAACTGCTCAAAAACTATATCTTCCCAGTCATAATCTTCAAGAAAAGAGGTAACAATCGAATCTCCATCTATAGTTTGAACTTCTTGAAGAATCATCCAGTCAATTTCTGACCAGTCTCTAATATCTTTTTCCTCTTCTTCCTCTTCTTCTTCATCCCACTCATCTGCTGCAACAATCTTCCTTTTAGAACCCTTCCACCAACTTTCAGGTTCCCATTTGTCAAGATTTTTATATCTTCTTAACTCTTCTTCTTCTTGTTCATTTCTTTCTGGTTTATTTTCATAAAAGTCTACAATATCAGAAGGAGTCCACTTGGGGTGATCTTGATGGTCTAACTCGTATCCAGTTTCAGTATAAACTTCGTACAAAGCGTTATTAATAGCATAAGGACCGCCAAATGCAGTTTGACGAACATTATTATGCATTATTTCAAACTGACTATGTATTTCATCATCATCTATATACATCAATGATTCAAATATTGGCGTAAAAATATCAATAAATGCATCTTGGATAAATGAATCAAGATCATATGCTGGGCCATTGTAACCACTTTCTTCTTTGATTTCATCAATATAATCATACCAATTATATAATATTTCGTAAGCAACTTTAACCTTTTCAAATACAGTTGCTTCAGATTCCCAATCAAACGTCGCAGTTTTCTTAAGATTTTCTATCATTGTATGATAAAGGCGAGGCAGGAACTGATTGGGCATAGCAGAAACTTTTGTTTGAAAATGTTTTTCATATCCTGCTCTAATCTCATCATCCGATTCTCCACTTAAACGCCCTTGAGAGATATAATTATACATGCTTTCCATTTTTTGAAGCAAGTCGGGCATTTTATTGTTAATAAATTCTTCAATTGCTATAATTCTTGTTTCGCTGAAAGAATAATAACTTTTCTTCCAATCAGGGAATAGTGATTCTAATAATTTTTGATGATTTGTAAAGTCTATCCACGAATCATGAAGCCGTTCCATTTTTAATTGATTGGGAACAACTTCCATTCTATCTGGATATTTTTCAACGGTAAAACCGCTTCCCATTGATGGAAGATCTTCTAAAACAACATCAAATGCATATTTTTCAATTAATTGCTTAGTTTGATTTTCGTTTTGTTCTAATTGATTGTAGTATTGAGTATATAAATCTTCAAATCCCCCTGCAATCTTCCATTTAGAAGTAAAATCCCAAGGCTTTTTAGGAAAGTCTTCTTCAGTTGCCCAATTTAAAGGCTCATCAGATCCACGCAATGTCTGAATCTTCCATTTATCTTTAATTTTCTTACGATGCTTTTTAGCCTCGTTCTCATCTGTCTCTTTGGGACCAAGATAGGCTTCGGCGTCTGAGTCTACTGGGTCATAAAAACGTTCAATGTTGTTTATTACAGTAGGCCATAAACTTAAAACTTTACTATCATTTAATAAATCTTGAGCGTATTTGTTTAACTCGTTATACACATAGTTATTAATAGGTTCATATACACTTATCAGTTTGTTAAGTTGATCGGATAAATCATCCCAACCATTAAGCGCTTCGTCTAAGAATCCTAAAAAGTCTAAACTATTCATTTCGAAAGAAAGATACCTTTCAAGAAGCATATCTTCTTCTAACCAAATTATTTTATCATTTGTTAAATTTGTTAAATCATTGCGAATTTTTTTAACAAAATGAAATATGTCGCCTCTAACTTCATCAATAGCCTGATTTGCAAAATATCTATTAGTGTCTTCCCAATCTACATGCTCTCTTGCTAAATCTTCTATATCATAAATTAAATCTGTATCATTATCATATAATTCTCTTAATTCTGGAGAAACGCCGCTTTGAGGGCTTTCAAGATAATCATAAATGTCTCTCCAAATTGCTTCTGATATGCTATCTTCGGCAACATAAATTGCATCTCTATAAGTAGAGTCTTGCACAAATTCTAAATCAGAATAAGCGGTATCTTTATAAGCATCCATATAATCTATGGGATATGGAGCAACATCTTTTGCTAGTTCTTCTATTTCTTTTTGAATTTGAGTAGAGTAATCAGATGCTACCTTACTCTCCCATCTTTTTTTAGGAAAGTCGTCTTCGCTAGCCCACTCAAGTTTTTGCCCCGGCTTGCGTTCCGTTTGGATTTTCCATTTATCGGCTATATTTCTGCGATGTTTTTTAGCCTCATTTTCGTCTGTTGCTTCAGGGCCAAGATAGGGTTCTCTACTTTCTGGCACAGGATTATATAATTCGGAGATATTTGCACTCTCTGAGAATGCCGCTCTTAGCCTTTCTTCATCAATATTTTCCCAAAATCCTTCATCAACGTCAAGATAAAATTCTTCTATAAGAAAATAAGGATCTTGAATATAGGGATTAGGTTCTCCTTCTTCAATATAACCTGTTGCAGCACGAAGTTCATTGTATGCATTAGATTCATAAATATGATCTTCTATTAAAGAAGTCTTTCCTTCTTTAAGGTTTTCTAAGTAATCAATTCTATCTTTAACAGACCAGTACCTAACAGAATTTTCAGACAGATCCATTACATATTCAGCAAAATATTTACCCTCTTGATATCCTGCCTGATTAACAGATTCTTCAATAATCTGTGCATATTCTATTCCAAGATTCCGAACAGACTGTTCAATATACTCAAAAAATTCCCATCTGTTTTCTTCAGTTCTTAGTTCTTCTGGGACTGTATTATAAAAATATCTTTCTGCTTCATCAATAAGGCTTTGTTTTAGCCTTTCATACATTCCAAGGAATTGCGCTCTTTCCCAGTATGCTATATTTTTTGGATTTAACCCAAGAGATTTTCCTGCAAGATTGGCATATTCTGCTAATAAATATTCTTCTGGATCATAAAAATTATTATTTATTCTGTCGTTTGATTGTTTAGTATGAGAGCCTTTCCACCATTCTTCGGGTTCCCATTTTTCTTTTACTTCTTCTGTTTTCTTTTTACGTTCATCTTCGTTAATTTCTTGATGAAGTACTTCGTTGGCTTTTTCTTGACGCCGATCCCACTCTTCTGAAGTTTTTGCACCAGTTTCTATAATTTTTTCAAAATATTCAAAGATATCTGTTTTATTGCCAAACCAATCTTCCATAAATTGAACTTCTGGGTATTTATCAACCCATTTTTTTAATTCGTTTAAAACTTTTTGAATTTTAGGAATAGCGGAAGGAAAATATGAAAGCCATTCTTGTTTATCATATTGGCGATTAGCAAGTTGATCGTTTATACTATCAAGAATTGGATGTAAACTTTTTTTAATTTCTTTTTCAGTAGGTTCCCAATTTTTGTTTATATTTTTACCACATTCATCACATTGCTTCCACCAATCATCTTCATCGGGATATTCATCTTTAAATAACGAGGGGTAAGAACCACCTTCAAAGTCAATATAATCTCCGGGTTTTAGATACTGCATATACTTTTGGGCACAATCTTTACATATGTCAGACCCATAATCATCTTGATTTTTAAATATAACGTAGTGTTCGTCGCGTGAGTCTAAAGGGCTACTTGTTTTAGAGGTAAAGTCCCAAGGTTTTTTAGGGAAATCTTCTTCTGTTGCCCAGTTTAATCTGTCTCCCTTTGATCGGTCGTAATCAACCTTCCATTTGTCAGCGATATCTCTGCGATGTTTCTTGGCCTCATTTTCGTCTGTCTCTTCTGGGCCAAGGTACGGCTCTCGTGAGGGGTCAACAGGTTCATACAAATGTCTTGCGTCTGCTCCCAAAGAGTCTTCCATCTTTCGCACACTAATATTACTCCGAAATCCTTCGTCTAACCCCTCGCTCCAATCATCGTATCCGCTGTTTAGACTGGCTTCCTGAAGAACTTCAGCGGCATTGTGAAAAGAATAAACTTCATCAAAGTCCCACATATTTGCATATTCAAGAAGATTAGAATGTCCTTCTTCGATATTTTTTATTTCGTCCAGTCTAGCCGCAATCGGCCAACTTTTTACTTCAGCCGGGTCAAAATCCATAAAGTAGGAGGCAATTGTTTTTCCCACTCTTTTTGCATCTTCATAAATTGCATCATAGATATCCCTTGAATATCTATCAATAATTCCGTAAATTTCTTCTTCGACGGCTTCAATAAACTTTTCTTTTACTACTTGTTCATCTTTAATATTATATCGTTTAACAAAACTATCGGCAAAATTATGTACTTCGTCTTCAAGATAAAAAAGATCGTTAGAAAGAAGTCTTTTATCTGTCACCAAATCACTAATAATATCGGCCTTTTCCCAGTACCGTAGATTGGTAGGGTTAACAGTTATGCTTTTGTTTTTCTGCTGCACATAACTTTCAACTATAACTTGTTCAAGATCATAGAACTTATCTTTCATCTCTTGAATTAATTCAGGGGTGGCTGCAATAACCCTTTTCCGTTTAGAACCCTTCCACCAGTCGGCTGGTTCCCATTTGTCAATAATTCTTTTACGGTGCTTTCTGGCTTCGTTCTTATCTGTTGCCTCTGGCCCCAGATTAGTTTCCATATTTTCTGGGAGTGGGTTATATAAGTCATAGAGATTAGAAGGAATATAACCCATATCATCTGGTTCTGGCTGCTCAGATTGGTATTCGAATCCCCATTGATCCCAAAGTTCTTGATAATCAACATCTTTGCGTTCAATTAAATTGACAGCATCATTTTCTTCTTCGTTCATACGATCAATAACTTTATTTATTTCTTGAACAAAATAATCAAACGACTGGCCGTTTTCCATTATATTAAAAAATCTGTCGTAATCGTCATCATCATCGTAAGTTTCAGACCAGATTCTTTCTTGAATGTCTGGGTTGCGAGCAGAACCTTTCCACCAACTTTGCGGCTCCCATTTGTCTTGAATATTTTTTTGACGTTTTTTATTATTTTGTATATCATATTCTTCAGAACTCATATCTTCAGGCGAAATAGAAATATTTTTATTTGAATTATTTAATCTTTTTTTTATATTTATTCTGTAATTTTCTATTATGCTTTGAAATTTATTTATGATTATTTCGTAAGCATCTTTTTTAAATTTCAAAAGAGAATTTTTTGGTATATTTTTATTTCCAAAATTGTTTATATGCCATTTAATAAAGTCGTCAAATGGTTTAAACCATTCTGGGTTTCCATATCCTAAAAATTTTAATGTTTCTTCTGCTGCGGCTTCATCTGAGTGATATCGTAAAAAAGACTTTTGATAATATTCATTAATAAAATCACTTAAAGAGATTCTAAAAAAGGCTGCTGCAAATTTTTCAGCAATTATTAATGGGTCTGTGTCTGAACTTGACCCCTTCCACCAACTAGCCGGTTCCCATTTATCTTTTATTTCTTGTTGTCTTTGTTGATTGTGTTTCTCTTGAGTCCAGCGGTTATAGAAATCTTTTTGAGCCTGTCGGTAAGATTTCTTTTTAGCCTCAATTTCAGTTTCATCAAGCCCACCAAATTCATCTTCCCAATCAACTGAAGATTCGTTTAGGAAATCGTCTACTGTTTCCCCACAATCTACACAAGTGAGCATTTGATATGGAGCATCATCTTCATGATAGTTGTACCATTCATCCCACGGAGCAATTGGGTTAGGAGAGCCATCTGGTTGTTGTTGAGGCCAACGACCAGATTCATCTAAGCCATACGCTTTTTCAGCACAAGAAGGGCAAAGATATTCGCCGCCATTTGTAATATACGCAATTGGGTCTAAATGACCGCTTAACTTGTTTGATTTATTTAAATTATATATATCTAACATCTCTTGATCTGGATGAACATTTCTATCTTTTTCAAGATGATGTTTTTTATATTCATCTTTTAATTTTTGGCTAACATATTCTGGAGTTAAGATATATTCAAACAATTCATCTGCTTTATCAACAAGCATTTTTTTTGCTTTAATTGCCCAGAATTTTGTTACTAAGTCTTGTATGGCATTATCAATTTCAGAAGGGTATTTTTTAATTTCTTCTGAACTTACAATATGTTTAATATTTGAATATTCATCATAAATTTTGTAAAAACTATCTTCAAAATGGCCTAAATTTTGTTCAACCCAATTGTCTACTAAATCGTGGAAATCAGAAGTCATTGCATTATAATCAAAATTCATCATTTCTCTATAAGAAATTAAAAATTTAGTTTCGTACTCGGGGTCATCTTTTTCTGGAAAATTTAAAAAATATTTAAAAAATTTCCAAATTTCAGGTTCTCTAATTGATGGGTTAAAGTTTCCAACATAGTCGGATACTAAAGACTCTAGATCTATACTAAATTCATTTTTTATTCGTTCAACAACATCATAAACTTCTTGGTCCATAAAAAACCCCCAAATCCTATTTATTAAGGGTCTGAGGGTTTAAGCAAATAAGTGAGAAATTATACATCTTCTGGCTTTTTACCGGGATTTTTAGAACATGCTCTAACCCACCAATCGGGTGGTGGATGAATCGCTCTATTTCTTTTTTCAATATCTGGTTCTTGAGGATCTACAGTAAGTACATATTCATTATATTGTCTGTAGAACTCTATCTGTTCTGGGGTCAGGCCAGTAGTATGGCACATCGGCGGATACTCCTTCAAATAGTGGACTGTAATAATCTGGATCTTTACGAATAAGATTAGATTGATGAGAAATGTGAAGCCGCTCGTCGCCTAGCCACGGAGGGAGGACGATATATTCATTAGCAGGCATACGCTCAAGAAACCATGCTAGTTGCGTATCATTATAGCCACGCTGAATCCACTCAGAACAAATAGCAGCGCCATACATAGCAAGAGCAGGCTCGTAGCCGCGCCACATATTAACAGCAGGGTGATTTTTCCAGCCCTTAGCCTCATCACCGCGATCAATAGTAAGAAGGATCTGCTTGGCTTCAACACGCTGCTTGCCTAGCCTACGCCAGTCAAGTACAGCAGCAGTGTCATAAAAATTGGAATGTGGAAGAAATGTTTGCATACACCTATCCTATAGGAATCTTAAATCTTTTTCAATATTATTTTTATTTTCTAGATCTTTAACAATTTGACGCTTAAGGGCAACATTAATCTCTTTAAGGCGTCGGATTTCATAAACTAACTTTGCAACATCTTTAGCGGCATCTTCAAAAAACAAAATATCAGATTGCCGCATATTTTTTTCATCTTTTCTAGATACTAGCAGATATCGTGCATCTTGTGAAATATCTATGCTCCAAGAAGCAGGAGTTATGGCTTGAATTTTTTCGCTAATTGCATCTAAATCATTTTCAATCATCTTCATCCTCTTCTTCCATAAGTTTTTCTAGTTGATCTAACTCTTCATCCACCAAAAGGAAGTCGTCAAGAGCCATTTGATAAATTGTAAGTTCTTCGTCATCTCTAATTTCTTCAAAAAGAACATCAAGTATTTCTGCTGCTTCTTGTGCTTTTATCTCAGAAAAAGAAGCATATACAATGCTTTCTTTAGTCGTAACTAAGAAAATATCATTATCATCGTCTGGATCATTAAAAATCGTATAACCGCTAAATAATGATGACACTTTATCTCCCAACTTTTGGCGGTTTACTATCAAACACTAATCTCATAAAATCAGTTCCTTCTTCAGAAATAATCCATTCAAAAAGGAAATTTTTAAGATTTTCTTTAATATCTAGTTCTAAGTCTATGTTATTAACATGAACATAAACAGGACTTACTCTGTGTTTAGATTCAGAAATACACACATAATCGTCGTCCTCTACATATTTTGCCCGGATTCTTAAATCATCTCTTCCAGACTTTATATGTATTTCAACTAAATATGTATACAAAACCTCTTCAATACTCATTTCAAACATATTCATATATCCTACTTTACCATACTTTTATTTATTAATCCAACTTAGGGAAAAACCAACCAAACACAGCCGCACATAACGTAGCAATAGCAGCAGCAACAGTATCGGGCACAAATACACCTGTAAGAGTTATTATCCAAATAAGAATGGTTCCGATTGCTCCACCGACAGCAGTTGCCCCTACCGTTGTCCTTGGCCCGTTTCTTTTCTTCATAATAAAACCCTCTCCCCATATTATGTCACGGAGAGAGGGTTCTATTAATCTTTTGATAGAAGATATCTATAAACAAGTCTAAATATTGGCTCAATTAGCATTGTCATTAAAAATCCTACTACCATAATAATCATTCCAATGACAAAGAAAATTGTTGCTAATTCAACGTTTATGATTAGCACCAACAATGATCCGAGAAGTATTATCCAGCCAATTAAACAAATCATTATAGAAATCATAGTTGAGTAATCAATAATATCATCTATCTTCATATTATCCTAACTTATTTTAATAGAAACAACGATGTGCGCCCCATGCCGTAATGCCGAATCTATCACGAATCGCATCACCTACAAGGATAGTTTCCCACTTATCGCCACTCCACAGTTTGTATGGGCTACGAGCAGTATACCATGTGGATTTATAAATGCCCAAACCACCGCCCCATGTGGGTCCAGAATGTGACCAATTTACTCCATCCTTATACTTGGAATATCCGGGCTGTTCGCATCTTCCTAATCTGACAAACCCTTTCCAGTCAGGAACTCGCTTTGCAACATCTGCCTTAGTAGGATTGGGAGGAAACTTCATATTATCCCTCGCCCTTTGCTTCTTATAAGCCTTAAGGCATTGCTTTTTAGTTACCTTTGTCTCCGAAGTGTGCTTTAAGCATGGCTTCGCAGTCGCGGGAGAAGCGAATCCCCCTGAGAATGCCACTAATCCCACTAGTATCATGGAAATAACGGCAAATTTGGTTCTTAGATTGGAAACAATAACATCATTCCTTTCGTCGGTTTACCGCATACGCCCCGCCCGCAGTCGCGCAAAAAATACTTTTTGTTACAAATTTGTTACAAAGTATTGCACGATCATGGATTATAGATTCTTTCCCCACTTCCAACCTCTATCATATCCATATATTTTTGATATATAGACATTTGGCTGGAATGACTCGTATGCCTTGCCTATTCGTATGAACCCGAATGGCACATGAATCTCTATATTAGGAGTTCGCAAGTCAATATGGAATCCTAAACTTATATGATATGGACTAACTAAGAAAAAATATGCTACCCATTTTAAGCCCATAGAATTAAAAAGGATAGCCCTCTACGATAACATCCTCATTATTGATAAAGAAATCCCGTAGAATCCTTCTCACGGAGCCAGAGACAGTGTTGTAGACATTCACTTCATCTCTCCCAATTTCCTCCATTAGCAGAAGAGCATCATGGCGACACATATTGATATTGACGCGACCATCACTATTACTGACGCTAATAGTATAATCTGCTGGATTGCTTTCCTTTGCTTCCATAATCTTATCTGTCCTCTCATCTTTTACAGTATTAATAAATTCATCCCAATACTCGTCGTCGCCCTTATTTCGATCATTAAGAACGGCGTCTGTATTGCTAAACATCTTATCATAATACTTAGTCATATTTTTAGTTTCAACAGGAGAAGTGTACGGAGGAATATAATCTTCCATTATGCAATTCTCTTAAGATTATAGATTTGAATATCTTGAATATAAGCAGCATCATTAAGATTAATTTCACCGGAAGCAACCTTATTGATAAGATCCTGCTTTGCAGCGTCAATTGCAGAGGGATCATCTGATACACCTTCTGCGCTTACATTGACCGACAGAACAATATCTGCCACTGCACGATAATCTGCCATATTTAATCCTTTCATTTTAGAAATAATATCACTGCTATTATTATAGCATAACAGATGATGACAGTATAGAGAAAACTCATTTTCTACTAAATAGCGATCCCAGCCAAGCAAAAAAGACCCAGATGGGATACGTCACCATCATGAGGAACGCTACAGCCCACATGAGTATAGCACCAACGATCATGAATCCCCCAGCCAAAACAATGGCAAAGACCAATCCCCATACAAACAGATAGCCACCCATATAGAGAAGTCCCATGATGGAATTCCAATATTCACTATGCCAATCCTCATCCTCAGCAGGCGAATTAGCCTTTTTCTCCAATTCGACCTTAGCAGGCATTTGAATACTATTTTGGCTACGAAGTGATACCAACTCCTTGTAGTCCATATATTCCTCCTATTTACCCATTACATTGAATAATACCCAACAGGATATAAGCATAGCACATATCCATATACCTAATGCTATTCCCATAATCATTCTTATATTCCTTTCCTATTATATATTTATAACATATATATATAAGCAAAGTCAAATTTAAAAAATGCTTTGCGTTTTAAAAAGCATGGGACTCCTAACTTATATCACATCTTGGTCTAAACAGATAGGGGGGGGTATCAACGAGAATGAACGAAGTTTGAAAAATACTCTACAGATTTGAAGGGAGGGGGACTCCTACCCCCCAGATGGGTTCCCTAAATGTAAATATGATATGGGGGGAGGGGGGTGCCCCTTGTGTATATCCAGAGAGTATGATAGGGGGCACAACTTGACGGCACAACTACTTGGCCCTTATCACATAAGTAATATAGATGCAACTTACATATGCGGCACTACACTTGGCTACATATATGTATGTATTAGTGCTTGACATATGGGGATTCATGTAGTAGCGCACACATAAGTCCCCACTTATATCAACATTTGCCCCACATAACCCCCATTCATACATACACTTATATTACATCTATCCCCTCTATTCATGCGGGAATACAGGTATTTGAGTTATATGTAAGTAGTGACGCATCCATGACGATTGTATTCAGTATGTTGTAAGTATGTGACATATCTATATATGTTCTATTTGTTATGGATTCTTTATGGATTTATTAGGGCCGCGCCGTGGGTATCCCCTCATACTTTCATCATACTTGTAAGGATTGTATGAGGGCCGAGAGAATGTGATGGAAGTATTAGAGAAGGCTGAACTATTTGTGAGATTGTGATTCTGTGTTGGGGTTTGGTGAAATGTCGGTATTTGCGAACTTATCCATTTCCCAACATGGCTAGAGAAAGTGTGCGATTTGCAGGAGGTTTGTGGGCGCTTAGATGTTATCGCAATGTAAGAACGCACAGGAAGCCTTCTATGCCCTGTTACAAGCGTTCTAGGTGTCCTTATACCTAGAGATTCCAGAATGTTGGTGTGAGCAGGCATTCTTCATACCTTTGTAAAGAGGATAAGCACCCCTTAGATTGGCTTAGAGTGATTGAGGGGCCGCTTGTGCGAATCCCGCACAAAGAGATTGAGGAAGCGGTTTACTGAACCTTCATTTGACATAGAGATTCAGATGTAGTATTTGCGCGAGTGCGTGCGCCTGTACGCGCGGATATGTTGTGGCTCAATCCTCTAACAAAGTCTTTACACGATACCCCTTGTGCAGAGAATCGAAAGGAGTAGTCTCCCCGGCGTGGCAAGCAGACCCACTAAGGAGAATGACTGATGGATAAAAACATGCTGAACGACCGGCGTTCCGGTGTGACTAAGTTTGTGGAGGTTCCCTGTTCGGTGAATCCTCCGCAGCGTGGCGAGACTATCGTTCAGTCTCGCGGCACCGGCACCCGTTGGTTCCATGACCCGTCGCACCGGAGTTGGCACCTGATTTCCTCGTGCCCCCGGTGTGGTAACATCCACCGCCCCGCAGGAGTCAAGGACACCCGTATCAAGAAGGAGAACGACTGATGATTGACATTCTCACCCGCATCTACGGCAAGGGCTTTGTGTTCCTCGCTCCGTGGTATCTTGACAAGCCTGCGGGTTACATTACCCGTCGTGGATACCACCGCAGCATCATGTATTCGATTCAGAAGGAGAACGACTGATGGAGATTCGCCCCGGCGACATTGTGCTGGTTATGGTCCACGACCGCGAGGTTTGGGCTAGGGTTGATTGGACTGACGGTTTCCACTACCTTGATGTGGAGCCGCTTACGGGAGTCCTTGCAGAGACTTCCATCGTGTGCAAGACTGACGACGTAATCACAATCGGTTAGGAGAGAACCGAGAATGAGTATCAACAAGGCAACAGAAACGCTCATCACCCGGCTTGTGGCTTCCATTGAGTCGCAGCGTAAGGCTATTGACAATACCCTTACTCAGTATGTCCAGCGCGGTGAGATTGAGCGGGCCGAAAAGGTCCACGGAGAACACCGCAACGGCGACCACGCTGTAAGCATTCGTCGCCCCCGCAAGATTCGCGTGGCTACGATGGAGGCAGCGATTGAGTGGATTTCCGCTCATAAGCCTGCCGGTGTGAAGGACGTAATCAAGCGCACCCGTTGGCAGACGAATGGTGCCATTGACTACTACATGCAGGTCACGTTCAACGACATTCCGGCATTCAGCGACTACTGTGGGCCGCAGGCCGCTATCATGTTCGCAGAACGGGTATCAGACCGTCGGGATGCGGCGTGCAAGGCGCGCGAGGAAGTTATGGCGTCTTATGATGCGATGAAGGATGAGGTCAGTCAGGCCGTCCGTGAGGTCACTAACCTCACTATCAAGATGCGGCATGAGAAGCGTGACAAGGATTATCGTCGGCAGGTGACTTCGCTGAACGGTCAGATGCGTCGTGACCTTGCTCACGCCTTCGTCGCTACGACGGACGAGGAAATCGGCTACCTGTGCGACACCGCCCGTAGCCTGTATATGCTGCTCCCTTCCGGGCAGGACGAGGCAGCGTTGCGGGCTTATCAGTCGGTCACTAGGTTCCTTGATGCTCGCAGGAGGGCGGCTAGGTTGCAGGACGAGGTTATGGAAATGACTGAGGCTTGCGACGAGTTTGAGCAGAAGATTCGTTCCGGCACGCTGGTCGCAGCCTAACAAAGTTCTAACCTCCCTTCCCTTGATTGTTGTGGGGAAGGGAGTAGGCTCTAGTCAAGAGAAAGAGAGAAAGAGAGAGACATTATGGTTCGCAGGTTCTACTCAGGAAGCAACAAGGTGACTGCTCTTCGCACCAACGATGGGAAGTGGATTATCAACGAAATCACCAAGACCGTTCCGGTGAATGGCTACTTCTACGACAAGCCGGGGAAGTACCTTGGCTCTGTTGAGAAGGCGGGCAGCAAGTGGAACGTCAGCAGCGCGGAGAACGGGAACGTACCGGGCTTTGGCACGCTGGCCTCAGCGGTTGCCTACCTTATGACAAGGGAGGCGCAGCGTGCCTGAGAACAAGGATAGCGATTACATAAACGAACACCCAGATTACTACGGAGAGGAAGAAGGTAATCGTATGAGCAACCTTGCAGACCCGAAAGTGACCATCGCAAAGAATGACTACGGAGTGTATGTCACTATTGACTTCCCTATTGTGGATGTTGATGGATACGAGAGTACGGCGTCTTACACCGTTTGCTTGGAGAACACCCCTTACGATGATGGTACGCCAAACGCTAGCGTTACCTTCCATGACAATCAGCAGTTTGACGACACGCACTATCGTAACGTCCTGCCAGAGTTTCGGATGAAGGAGATTGACTGATGGAGAAGGTTCCCGCTTACATCCTGATTGCCCCGGTGACTGATGATGGTGATGAGTTTCGTGCTATCGTCCCCACTCACAAGGGTAAGCCGTTGGGTATGATGGAGATTCAGCAGTACGACGAGGATGGTTGGGTGAACGTGGATTGGCTGTATGTAACGGATGAGGACGTTCAGGCTCGCTTTGAGTCTTGGCTGTCTCGCCGTAATGGGAAGGGGAACGACTGATGGACGACAAGACTTACGCAGGGCTTATCGAAAGCATGAAGGCCATGACTATCCCGCACGCTATGGTTATCGCCGGTAACGCTTACCGTAGTGGTGGCAAGCATATGGCAGAGAACGCGGCCCTGCTTGCTATGCTTATCGCTGAGAAGGCTGGCGGCAACATGCGGGTTGCGGCTGAGACAGCATGGAACGCCGCGAACGCGATTGAGAAAGATAGGGGGAACGACTGATGAAGAATTACGACGAGCAGTACGATGTGGTGGAGAACATGACCTTTGAGTTCGGTCATGGGACGACCGTGAGCGACGTTCCGCTGTGTGAGGACGAGTTCTACTACTTCTACATGGTTGTCGGAATGGTCAATCGGAACGGCTACTCCGTTTACTACGAGGGTTCGGACGACCTTGACGAGTTGTACGAGCAGGCCGCAACCATCATTTACGACAATGCCTTTGACGGCGCTAACTCTTTCGTCATGGCGACCCCTATTGCTATCGTGAACACCGTGACTCACAGGATGTATGAGCCTATGCTTCCTGCTATGGTTCAGTTCCGCGAGACTACCGGCATCTTTCTTTAGGATAGGGGAAACGACTGATGAATGAGTATCAGGAGAAGGCACTTTACCGACTCAACGCTGTTGATGGGGCCGAGCCGGTCTATGAGATTGGTATGACCCCGGACGGTAATCTCCTTGTGCAAGACGAGGACGGGTGGTATTATCTTATTGACACGGATGGAGAAGTTTATGCCGCGATTTGGACTAAGGACTTACCGCAAGGGCATGTAACGAGGGAGAGTGACTAGAATGTATTACGTTATTGCTGAGTACCCGCTTGGTCAGATGGAGGCCGTACAGAAGGTGATTGAGGAAGTTACGGAATCCTTTGGAGTGGCACACGATTCCGGCGCAGGGTTTGGTATTCGTGATGTATCGTTCTATACTGACGACGAGAGCGAGGCATGGGAGATTCTTTCTTTCCTGCGTGTAAGCAACCCGCAGCCTGTGAATGACTCTATTGAGTTCTACGATTGGGAGGACTAGCATGTTTGTAGTTGTTACCATTACCAACACTCACACCAACGTCATTGGGCCTTTCCTGCTCCATGAGGATGCCGTAGAGTGGGCGCAGAAGTGGATGGAGCGTATCCCCGGCGTGGCTGGCGTGGCTGGCCTGCTGGATAGCGATGAGGCCGCAGGGTGGGCTGGCTTTGAGTGGACTACTGAGGAGGTCATGTAATAATGATTGACGAGAACATCATTGCAAGGGCAATCAACGCGGTGGATAAGGATTATTCGGTTGAGTGGGACGATGAGCAGCAGTATCCGTCCCTGATTGTGGACGAGATTGTAGATGCTATTATTGACGAGATTCGTTCCTCGTCCCCGCTCAATAAGTTTGACAAGGATGATTTCCGTTCCAAGTGCTTTGAGGCACGCAACATTCAGTACGGGAGGTAGAGTAATGCCTAATTGGTGTCAGAACATTCTTACTGTAAGCGGTCCTGTGGAGGCTGTGGATAAGTTCATTGAGGTTGTCAAGACTGACGACTCTCCCCTGTCTCTTTCAACGCTGTATCCTCTCCCCGACGATGTGAAGCGTGGCGAGGTTCTTACTCACAATGGAGTGTCCATTCCCACTATGTCCGACGAGGAATACCGCTGGCATGTGAAGCATTGGGGTACTAAGTGGGATGTGTGTGATGTTATTTCACACGAAAGCGTTAGTGATGGAACCAAGACTGTCACCTATCGCTTTGACTCCGCATGGTCCCCGCCTGTTGAGTGGATGGAGCATGTGGTAATGAATAACAATGACCTTATGGATGGTCTTTCATTCACGCTGGCATACTGTGAGGCTGGCGGGGGGTATGTTGGAGAGGCAAGCGGTGATTCCAGCGTCGGCATCTATATTGACGATATGGAAGATTTGTATGACCTTGAATTCGCGGAGGCCGCAGAGTCGGTTGGATTTGAGGGATATGTTGAGATGTATGAGGAATACGAGGGCAACACGATTTACTAACACTTTCTTTACATCCACTCTCTTGACAAGGGTGGACAAGAGAGTAGAGTTCAGGACAACACAAACAAGGAGTGCAACGTGAACATGAGTGACCCGATGTATAAGATGGTTGTGGAGCCGATTATGGAGCGCATCATGGAGGCTAATGAGATTGGCCGCGAGTACGCGGAGCGTTACATCCGTGATACCGTGGAGAGCGCGGTAGAGGCTGAGACTTACCACATGGGCGTTGAGATTGCCGCCATGAACGAGAGGGTTTGCGAGTTGGAGGGCGAGGTTGAGTCCCTGATGCATGTTGTTTCGATGTTGGAGGACGAGCATCGCGCAAAGACGAACAAGAGTTGGCTTGACCGCCTGCTCGGACGCTAGGAGGATTACCGTGAGTGAGACTTATTCTTTCGAGATTACCGCTAACCATATCTTCGATGTAGAGGCTGACAGTTTCTCCGCTGCCCTTGACGACGCGGAGGCGCAGGGCGAAAAGGTGAAGGCCGCGCTTGAGGCTTTGGGCTTCACTATCCTTGAGATTTGCGAGTTCGACTAGGAGGATTGTAATGATTACCAAGACGCTTATCGGTCGCGTGCCGGTTGATTCCGGCCAGATTATGATTGTGGACCCTTGCTATGTCCTTGATGGTGACGTTCGTTTTGCAGAGGACAACAAGACTGTGACTAGCGATAACCCTTACAGCCGTGCCTGCGCTGCTAGCATGGGTGGCGAAATGGCCGGTCCCTTCTCTACGCATGGTGGTAACATGGATGATGCTGTGTGCAGCAGCAGCGGCTACGGGGACGGTATGTACCCTGTGTATATTGAGTACGAGGACTGTGGTAGTTGGGGAGTCCGTGTCAAGAGCATTACCATTGAGTTTATCAACGAGGATGACGAGTGGTATGAGGATGAAGAGGACTGATAATGACTAACAAGCAGCGCAAGAAGTTTCGTCAGGAGACTCGCACCAACGGTCAGCGGTTTGACGTTATGCATTCTCGCATTCATGGTGTAGAGTCCAACAAGACAAAGCGCCGCAAGGACAAGCAGCGTGCGCGTGTAAGTGGATGGGAGTGAACATGGATACTGACCTTATTTGGATGGACCTTGATACAGGTAGTTGGGGTGGTTGTGCAAGCGATGGTATGCTCATTGTCCAGCGTGGTATGCTTTCTGACGAGGACCGTGAGATTTTGGAGGACGACCCTAGCGAGCGCGAGGTCTATAAGATTCTTATGAAGTATGTCAGGCTCAACAAGCATTCACACATCGTTACTCTCGGCTAGAAAGGAACAATAATGACTACTATTCCAGAACTGACTAACGAGGTTATTCTTGGCGTTCTCCAAGAGATTGAGGACAATGGTAATTACATTTCATACCCAGAGGCAGATGTTCTTCTTGACCTCCGGTGCCAGCAAGACAGGCCGTGGCTTCTTGTAGAGCGTAAGCCGGGGGAGCGTGAAGTTTACCTGTCTATGCATCGCTCTCTTGACGCCGTTGAGTGGGCTATTCAGGAGGCTATGTGGGATACTGAATGGCGTCCTGTCGCTATTTATGACACGGAGAACGGTACGCGCCATGAGATTTACCTGTCCATTCAGTTTGAGGGGATGGAATAATGGATTGGACTCAGGCTATTGAGCAGTACGAGGATGTTATCGTGGATTTCGATACCTCCACTAATGTTTATCGGCTCTATTGGGAGTTTATGGATGAGGGTTATTGTGGAGACTTTGACCCTAATGACGACGAGGACTCTCCGCTTCTCCGCTTCACCATTGTCTTGGTGGACGACAAGAATGGTGAAGTTGCACTAGAGGATGCGTCTTATTGTACGCTCAACGATGTTTCTACCAATCGTGAAGATTTGGTAAAGTTGGGAACAAACATCCTTGCTACCCTTGCAACCAAGTACGACAACGACTACTCTTACAAGCATGAGTTGGAGGAAATGTCGTGGGTACGAGCGGGAGGTAATCATGTTGGAGCCTGATTATTATTTCGATGGACGCGCTTGTTATCTTTCCTGTGATGTAGGCAGCAACGATGATTGCGGTTACAGGGACGACGAGGGACATAAGCGCGATGAGCCGTTCAATATTTACAGCGAGATTGTTGGAATCTACGAGGATTGGAAGGTGATTGGTAATGTCTAATATTTCACCCGTTGCAAAGCAGATTATTGACTGTATCCCCGTTCTTATCCGCCCTGCACTTGGCATTGACGAGGACAGTATGGTAGATGTAGACGAGAAGCGTGGTGGTGTTCGCTTCCAGACTGATAAGGGACTTACGTTTACTATCGTCAATAACTTTTGGGACTATTTCGACTTGACTATCACGGATGCTGATGGTAACGTGGTCAAGGCGTGGACGGAGGACGACGAGAGTATTCCTGTTCAGAGTCTCCCGAACGCTTGGAACCTGTACGAGTTTGTGATGATGGAGGTACTGTAATGACTGATTGGAACTCAAAGGCAGCGGTTGTTCTTACGCTGAACGAGTATGATTTTCTGCTGACGCTTCTCCGTTGGCGCATTGACGAGATTGAGGACAGCGGCATCCACGACCCTGACGACGAGAAGGATATTGAAAACGCGCAGAAAATTATTGACACTCTTTACAAGCAGATTGGCCCGCTTATTGACGAGGCGGTTCACAACATCCTGTCGAACAAGAAGGTCTAGAAATGTTTTATGAAGGCATTGACATTTATGGTCAGGAGTGGAAGCCGGGAGACAAGGCACGCTTTATGTCAAAGGTTTACAGTCACCTTGATGATTACCTGCATTGGGACGCCGGTATCACTTGGTATCCTTTTACTGACCCGATTGACGGAATGGTTTATGGAATCGTCGCTTATCCTGACTACAATGATGCTATTTATGTTGGGCAGAAGTTGGGTAAGGCTATCCTTGATTTTGAGTGTGATTACTCTTACACCATGAGGGATATGTTCTTTGATGCAGAGGAATACATCTTTGGCCCACACATTTGGGATGGGACAGGATGCTATGCTCACGGTTGGTATGAGGATGTAAAGGCTGCTTGCATTGACACGATTATGGACTATTACAATAATCTTTACAAGTCAAGCCTTGACAGCGACGACCCTGAGACAGTAGAATCCGCACGATTTGACCTTTACAATATCCGTAGGAGTTTGGAGGGATAATATGAGTATTGAAGATTACCTTGCAAAGACGAATGCAGCATACGACCGCTATCACGATTACCTGCGTGTTCTTTTCAACAATGCAGCCAACATGAACGAGTTTGGGCCGGGTAAGATTTTCAGCATTGTTGTTGCTGACACTAAGGCTCACTACGTTGTTACTGAGTGTGATGATAAGACCGCTACTATTGAGTATGTATGGCCGGAAGATGAAGCAGACGATGAGTATATTGACCTTTGCACCGACCCTTTTCTTGGTACGGGCGGCACTTTTGACCGTGATAGGATTGAGCCTCTTTGTGCATACAGCGACAACCTCACTAAGATTTTTGGAGGCAGCAAGTGAGTAAGACTATGAGTGAGATTGCTGATGAACTTGGCCGCTGGTTGAGCGACGATAATAATGTTGGTAAGGAATGGTATGGGCACAACTTTGACCGCTTTGAGCGTCGGCTTACCATCATGGCCTGTGATTGGCTTCATGACGCTGTTGTGAATAACCCCGACGACGACCTTTTTGATGCAAGGCTTGACTTTTGCGAACATATGGGCTGGAATAACGGTGCAGATGTGCTAGATTGGTTCAGCAACAACCCTCGCGCAAGCGATTATGTAGATGATTATACAAGCGATTTTTACTATTTTAGCGACAACAATGACCTTGATGGAACAGGCATTATTTATCAGTTGATGAGTGGTGGTATTTATGTCGAAGCAACTTACGCTTGGAATGCAGTAGAGGATGCAGTTAGTAAGGTTTACAACGAGAGTAATAAGGAGGGCGACAATGCCTAAGATTATTTCAGATGAGCATTACAAGCGTATTTGTTGTGGGATTCGGGAGCGAGCAGACGCGATGTACGATATGGATACTAACGAGTTCTGGGAACTATATTATGACTCCGACTACGAGCAGGAATACGTTAATAACGGCTATGTCGGATATGATAATGATAGGGACGGAACTCTTTTTGTAGATTGGTTTATTAACCATGAGATTCTTTCTGAGATTGATTGGTTTAAGGACATTCCGCAGGACTAACAAAGTCATTACATTTATGTCTTGACAACAAAACGTATACGAGTAAAATACTAAGCAATCTAATGAAAGAGAATGAAATGAATAAGACAGTTGTTGGTAAGGTAACTGTATCTGTAAATGTTACGGACAAGTTGGTTAGTGATCTTCTTATGACGGCTTTTGATTCCCATTACGGCAGCGCAAACTATTGGGCAAACTATCTTAGTCGTGAGGGTAATAACGCAAGCGACATTCTTGATGAGATTTGGTATTCAGTAAAGTTTCGTGAGCCTGACGAGGCAGACACTATTCATGAGGTCAATGTAGATAAGGTTGTAGAGGCAATCTCTAAGATTCTCAACAACGAGGTTCAGGCTGCGGATTATCTCGTTGAGTATCTTCGTCAGGCTGTTGCTAACGACGATTCTGGTTACGCTGATGGTGATGTTGCTGATGTTGTTGTTCAGGTTGCTACTTTCGGAAACATCGTTTACGGATAGAGAACATAATGCAGATCAAGACGACTATGTTTGTGGGTTGATATAATGATTACACTAAAAGAGGCACAAGAACTTGCTGAAATTATTGGATGGCTAAATGCTATTTGCATGGACAGTCAGCCAGAGGACACTATTGTTATTACACCGGGTTTTAAGAGTGAGATTCGTAGGGCACTTGAAATTGCTAACTTGGTTCAGTATGATCTTGAAAACAATAACCGCTCTGATGAGTCCTAAAGAGGACGAAACGCCGTGAGGCGTCAGCGGGATTATGGGAGAGTCTAAGAGGTTGCCACCAATTAGATAATCCGAACTCCGTGGCAACGGGGGAAAGCAGGGGGCAACACGCATGGGGGTTGTCCATCTAGACCTGACATAAACCTGCAATACGACCCATGTGATAACAACCCGAATAATGATCTGTTCGGGCTACATAATATAACTAAATATAATAACTAAAGGAATCGGTTGTCGGTGACGGGTGAGCAGGTAGGTGTAGATCCAATTTGGTGACACCACTTGACTTGACTGTGGAACCGTCTATAATATTTATGCCCCTAATGGTCTAGTGGCAACGACGCCGGTATCACACAAGGACGCTTGTGATGCTTATGCGGAAGTTTATCGCGGGTTCGACTCCCGCTAGGGGCTATGCTTTATCAAAGAAAGGAAATAATATGGACAATACAGACACAATCAAATGCATGTGTGGACACACCATTCCAGAGAAGGATGTTACTTATGTCAATCCAGCAACTAAGGCTGTGACTTGGACAGAGGGGCTTCCTTACTGTGGTTCCTGCGTCCCTGAAATCAAGGAGGATTAGAAACACTATGAGTTGGTATGACCCGCCAGAATACCCATTTCAGAAGGCAGCAGAAGAGATTGATAGTCGTGGACTCTTTGGCCTTTACGAGTATGATGCCGAGGCTGAAAAGATCATAAACTATGACAGGATTCCCGATGAATTCGGCAGCAAGGAAGAAATGACAAAGTTGTATGACTCAATCGTTGAGGATGAGCCAGAGGCTGCTGATAAGTATATCGTGATCGAACTAAGTTTTGATGCGTGCTGTGAAATGGCAGAAAGTGAGTATGAAGATGCCCTTGAAGCGCACTACGATTACAAGTATCATGCAGAGAAAGAGTCGCAGCCTTGCGACTACGATGATTACTACTAGGAGGATGAACTTGCGTAAGACAAAGACTTCTAACTACCAAACTCCAAAGAGAATTGCTAAGGTAACTATCAGAAAGACAAAGAAGCGACGAAGCAAGGTCGGCAATACTGTTCCCAACCCAAAGAGGTTTGTATAATGTCAGAGATTCTTGAGAATTATAGTGATATTGGCCTCAAGTATGATATCTCACATATCTCTACATACATTTTCAATGTCCCCTCATATGGGCCTATCTATCTAATTGAAAAGAGCAATTCGCCAAATGACGTTGCTAGTATGGCTATTGAGGCAATAGATCGTAGTAACGTCAGCCTGCTTGATGTTAGGGCATCAGAAGTCGTTGAGGATATTCGCGCTTGGTTTACACACCCAGAGGACGATTCATATTCTCTTAGCGATTCTTTTTGGAATCAGGTTGAAACTTTTATTTATGATGAGCAAGATGCTGAAATGCATGAAGCGCAGGAATGGCAGCATGAAATTAGCATGATGAATGCTAGCCGACAGCGCGAACTTGTAGAGGAAATGAGAGGTTGGTAGTATGTATTTCCCAAAGAAGAGGGTTTCCCTAAATATTGCAGAGACTTCCTATGTCATGAATGCAATCTATGAACTAATCCATCAGGATAATAAGAATTATCAAATTTCAAGCAATTATCATCAGAGTCTTTTGGACCTATTCAATGGTTGCAAGTATCTTTGGAGCGATCATGAGTGGGAAGTCTATAAGTATGTCGTTACCTTTGAGAAGTCTCAGCGGGGGTGGGAGATAGATCGGGATGCAGAGTGGGAAATCAATATCTTGGATTGCGATTCTATTATATTCACCCTACAGCATACTTTTATGCGAGCATCTAAGGACTTCATCAACGGAGACAAGGATTGTAAAAGGCTGATGGAAGTAATGAGCGAAATCCTCATTCCTCGGTTCACTAATACTTTCAACGATGATGAGTGGAAGTATTATTTTTCTCTAATTGAAGATAATGATTCAGACGATGAAGTTAGTCAGCCACTTGATATTCACAATCAAGATACCCAAGAGGTCAGATAATGTTTGTTGTTTTTTGTATCCTGTTTGTTTTGGCACCACTTTTATTTCTAATAAGATAGGAGAAGTTATGAACAATCAAATCTCAATCACTCTCTATGATGGGCGCGTTGCTCATGTTGAGTCAAGAGAAGATGTAAATGTTGTTATTTTTAATTATGGAAATGTAAAAAAGAATAAGTTTTCAAAGAAGAAGTTTGATATCATTTCTATTGAAAATCATCATGTTGAAGGAAAGGGTGATGATGCAATTGTAGGAGTTAGTGATGAAATTTGATGAAGCAATCCCCTGTATGACAATGGGAAACATGGTTTCTAACGATTCTCTTACATCTAGTGTCTCAAAATCTAATTCAAGGTGCTATACTTGTGGGTGTAAGGTAAGCATATACAACCCAAGAAAGCGTTGCTTCCCTTGTCGAAAGAAAGAAGTAGAGATTATTTCTAATTCTATTGATTCTATATTTGAAGGAGGTCAGAAATGACAAAGACGAATTTTGCAGATCCTTATGATGATTTTGATGATGAGTTTGTTGAGTGGGTTGCTGAACTGTTGAAAGACTTTGATGATGTTGATAGTTTTTCCGATTACGACAACTCACAGGACGATTTCTTTTGGATCAAGGAATTGAAGGGGGTAGACTTTGATGATGAGTGAAACTGATCTTTGGTCTGTTATTTATCCCGATGATTATGTTCCCGTTCGTGGAGACACTATTCGTTATTATGATTTGAATTGGCGTTCTGCTGTAGTCTTGAACTCACAAGATGATGAGGTAACTTTTCTTACTCCTGAAAATAAGACTAGGACATTCAACAAGAGTAATGTTAAGGTTGCTCACGATATGCGTATGCGACTTCTCGCAATGCTCAACGATGATGATGCTGCAAAGAACCGTCAGCAATTTCTTGATGAGTATATTGCTAAGGCAGCAAAGAACGAGAAGAACGCATTGGAGGCCAAGGCAGAAGCCTCTCAGAAGCGTTCTAACGGCAAGGGTAAGGTGGCCCGCATGGAGCCTAACCGCGCACAAGAAGTCTCACAACTTGTCAAGGCCGTGACAGAACTGATTGAGAAGTCAGACAAGCCTATGTATAAGAACGATATTGTTAATTCTGTCAAGATGAACCCCACTACCTATTCTCTTGTTATGAAGAAGGTTATCGGAGGCCACAAGATCATTAAGGCTGGCAAGAAGAGGGGAACCAATTATCGCGTTGCTGGACGCACATACGGCGAGTAAATAAAAGTATAAAATGAGAGGGGGAGCAATCCCCCTCTTTTATGTCATTTTAATTGAGAAGGACTTTATATGAATTCAAGTAAAGCAAATCACTTCTATAAAGCATGGGAAAAGTTTGTAGAACTAACAGACTCGGCTTATGCTGATTACGTTGTTGCATCTGACATTGTTAGTCTTGTAAAGAAACCATCTTTCAATGACCCGACCGTTGATAATAATATTATTGCTGTCCAATATCAGATATACAGCAAACTAAATCAGCGTCTACGTTTTTACAAAACACGATATAAAACACTAGAGAATACTAGAGATAATGCATTTAAGATATGGATAGAACTCAAAAAGGAGGAAAAGAAATGAGTGAGTCAATTAGAAACATTAATGCTGGAGATACAATTATCTATAAGGGTTTTAGTGAAGAGATAAAGTATTTTGTGACAAATAAAAAGACCACAGAATCTTTTAACCCAAAAAATCGGGAAGTTAAAATAAGTGGAACTCTTGCTTGCAAGTCTTTAAAAGAAGATTCAATTGATAGATATAATAACTTTTATTGCGTGGCAGATGGTATGATTCCCAACGTGCAAGTAATTAGACGAGCATAATTAACTTAATAATTCATCAGGAGAATCAGGAATAGAGTCTACGAATTCTTGTATAAAACTTTCTTCCTGTTCATGTAGTCTTTGTTTGACATTTGTTCTGAACTCTTTAACGAACTGATCGAATTCATCAAAGTTTTCTTTTAGATGATTTATAGATTCAATAATCATTACTATTGAGTCTCCAAAGATAGAAACAAGGCGCATCATTTCGCTGCCCGGCTTTGTCTTGGCTATTTCAGACATTTCTTCAGCATCAACTTGCATAATAAATGAGTCTATCTCTTCTCCAACGCTCATGCAGAGGCGATAGATGCCTTCAGCAACAACAGCACTTGTCTTTTCCATAGACATAGTTTTCGCTTCATCTGAATTAGCCTTGACAAACATCATAAACTGTTCTTGATTTAGTGGGCCAATTTGTGGTTCACTATCTTCGTTTTGAAAATCATCATTCATAATTCTGTTCCTCACTTATTTCTAAATTAACCATTAGACTTTCTATTTGTTGATTTATTATCCCAACATTGTCAAGTATAACTTCTTTTATTCTTTCTGTTTCTGCTGTTGCAAGCCTTCTCATGGCTTCATCCCTTTGGATAAATAGATTGATTAGTTGAGAATATATGAACAACTTGTTCTCAATAATTTCTTTTTTTTCTGAAACTTCTATCAATCTATTCCAAAGATGTTCAGCAGTATAGAACCGCCAAGGATTATCTTCTGACATTTACTTTAAGAATTCGTTATTCTCATTCCAATGTTGTTTTTCTTGATCAGAACGAGAAGCAAGTTTATATAAATCACCATCTGACTTTTCGGAAGCCCAAATAGAAAGACCCTTCTTCTTTGTCTTGGCGATTACATGAAGTTTATCTCCCTTGATATGACACTTACCGGGGATATGCCTTTCGTCTGCCTGCCAAGCACTTCTGTTCATCCATCCCTTTAACTCTTCTTCTGGGTTCCTACCTTCTCCCATAGGTTCCATCATATTACCCACGTTCTTCCTCCTTAAATATGTGAGGCGCAATTCTTGCGAGGCGCGATTGTACAATTCTTGCGACTTCTTGGAAGGTTGCGTCTGCTTCCGGTGTATTTCTTTTTTGTAGATACTCGTACCATGATCGGAAGTTTCCTGTGACCACGATTTTAGTTTCTGTACATTCTGGTAATATTGCTCTGGCTGCTTCTCTACTCTTCTTTTTGAGAGAAAAAGACTCCGTACCAATAAGGTTATAAAGATCATTAAGTTTACCAAAATACTTCTTGCCCAAACTTTCCCCATATTCATGAAACTCCTGTTCAATATCTTTTTCTTCCCACAAAGCAGGAGGGATAACTAACTCAACCTTGTCTGGAACATAAAACCTTTGAGACAACTGAGAATAATTGAAATGACGATGCCTTACTTGTTCATGGCTCCAAAATCTAGGAACACGATCAAAATATAATGTAACACTTGAATGCTCTAGAATAGAGTAATGACCAACTTCCATAATATGCTCTAGATATTCAGAAGCACTTTTGCGTCCTGCCTTGTCCCCAAAGGATTGATAACAAACCCTTCCGGCAAATACAGGAACCTGCTCTTCTAGAGTGGCATCATATTCAATGCTATGATCAAACTCTGCCGACAACTGTTTAAAAGATGAAGGGATTTCATTTAGATCCCAATAAGGTCTTGAAGTTTGAATAGGAACAATTCTAGGATGCCCCATAAAGATTCTAGAATATTTTCCTTCAATAACAGTTCTATATGTTATAGGACTTGTATCTGAATAAATATCTGATTCAATATGTTTAGAATAATTCAGTTTTTTATTATTAATGAACTTATCCCAAATCAAAATGGCCTCCTATCGCCACATTTAGAACAACGAGTTAAATAATGTCTGTGTGGTCCAGCACAGTCCTCTCTGTTACAAAACCATTCTTCTTTAGGTAGAGCATCTTTACCAAAATTACGGGGAGCAACATTAGAAAAGAATTTACCTTCCATAATCTTGCGAGAATGCATATCTGTTCCAAGATATTTCAAAGGACCATTAGTAGTTCCTTCTGGAATACCATCCCTAACAGGATCTATGTCTCTTACTCTAATCTCTTTATCACTCATCTTAATTCCTTATGGTGAAATAATTTTAGGGTCTGCGCCTACTCCTTGCATCAATGAAGCAATTTGACTTAACACAAATGAAAGATTTGCAACACTTGAAAATCTTCCAGCAAGGTTTATTGCTTCATCAACAGTAAGAAATACTTCGCTCTTATTATTATTTATATCTGTAACCATAAGCCTTACACCTAATCCGTACAGAGGATGTTCTGTAATGCCTACGGAAACGTTTTTACCGCCTAACTCTTCCTTGTTCTCTTCTTCTGACATATTTACCTTTCTTTATATCTGCCAAGGCTTGCTTGAAAACAATTCCAACTGATTGTCAAAAACAACATCTGGATAAACAGCCTCTTCTTTTATTGTATCAAATTTTTCACCATCTGACCTTGCTCTTACACCATATTCATCTATAATAACTTCAATACGGTCTGTGGCATCTACAGTCAAGTGATGAGGTAGTTCATCATCTAATTGATTATCAACAACAATATTTATTCTACGCATAATCCTCTCCAACATTTCTCCAAAATTGGAATACCGAACTTAAAAGGCCAGCGCGAATAGCAGCGGCAACTGCTTCGGCTGGCACACCAATTGACATATATTCTTCAATTTCATTTATACTAATTTGTTCTACTGATTCTTTATCTTTTATTCTTGTCAAGAGTTGAACAAAGATAATATCTTCTTGTTCTTCTGTCCTATGAAAAACAACACCCTGAGTACCTAGTGCAGAAGCAAAATCTACAAACCATTTTTCTTCAGGATTGTTTTCATAAATCTCTTTTTGTCTTTCTAGTTGTAATTCATTAAATTGACTTCTAAACTCATGAACCATTTCTGGATCAAACATTTTATCGAATTCATTTCCATCTATAGACATTGTAAGTACCTAGATAAATAATTGAATCAATCCATAATATCCTCAACTATTTTAATTGCCCTTTCTTTTAACTGCTCCAAAGAACCATCGTTTACCAATTCATAATCAACAAAGTAGTTATTTAAACTGTTCTCTGAAACATGATTGTCAATATTTTGTAGATCAGGTCTTTTTAAACTAACTATCTTCCCACCTAGTTCTCTAATTCTTAACGCTTCATTAGAAAAACGAACATCAGTAATGATCCACAATTTATTATTATGAGATTTTATTCCTCTTTTATTAGGGCGAGGCAAAACTTTATCTACCCAAAAATCTTCACCAAAGATTTCTCTATGTGCTTCGGTTCCATATCTTTGAGCAAAACTTCTCCAAGTATATGAATGTTCGTAGTTTTCACTTTCAACTTTAAACATTGCGCCTTCTCTTTTTAGAATATCAATTTCTCTAACTGAAATTCCAAACAGAGCCGCTAGACTTTCTTTAATCTTATCTGCAAAAGCAAATCTAATTGCATCAGGATACTCTGACTGTATTAAATTATACACAGTATCTTTTCCTGCTCTTTGCACCCCATGCAATCCGATTATCATTCTTCGCTCTCACCCGCAGTCATGTTCTCATAAAAGTCATCAATTTCATTCTGAATAGATTGTTCAGCATGAACCCTAAGTTCTTCTTCAATCTCTGCACGACGAACACGAACATACTCATCATAAGTTACTTGATCCTCTGGATCATCAGGTCTAGGAGCCAAAGGCTCTTCGTGCCCAAATGTCCTTGAAAAAACAACATTCTCATACTGATTACGAGGATTTGTAACCTTTGAAGTTAACCCAACACTAACTTTAATAACTGTCATTTTTACTTATCCTTTGTTTACAGCAATAGCAAGACTATTAAAATTATCTGACTTAATTGAATCTTCTGCGTGGGAAACAATCTTTTTTACAATATCATCTGAAATTGGATTCCCTTGCATATCGTAAACTGTAATACAGACAGAACGAGGGTACTGTTTGTATGCTGTCCAACCTTCGTTCTTACGACGCTTACGATTATTGTTATTATTACTCACTATAACTCCTAACTAATTGAACCGAGATTAATACGTTCGAAAGATGTAATACCATGACGCCGATTAATAGTAATAAGCGCCTGTTGTGCCTCATCGCCAGCATGCATTGTATCGAATGCATACTCATCTGGCCCCTTAATAGAACCATTGACAATAAGATCACACCCACGACCGGGCCACCAAAGCAATTGGTGGAAATGCCCCATCATGAGCATATCTACGGGAGGCATTCCAAGACTCTTAAGACCTTCTTGGAATGCCGCCCGCTTTCTCGCAAGACCGTAAAACGGAATGCCTGCGAAACTTGTAGACTTATATCCATCGCCATGAGTGAACCCAACCTTGTGTCCCTCAATGTCGTGAACATAAATCAAATCCTTTGGTACGATAACTTTTACATTATCAATATCACGGACAATGGCCTTAACCATTTCACCCATGATATATTCTAGGTTATCATACTTTCGCTTATGGCGTGGCTTCTTTGTTAAGCGTGGGTGATTACCGGGCATAACAATAACCTCAACCTCTGGAAAGTTCTCAGAAAGCGAACCAATAACATCAACCATCAGATGCGCCATGCGAACTAGTTGATCTGAAACAGGAGACTCATTTGATTCAGCCAACTCTTCATGAATATTACCACTAATCATATCGCCAAGAAACACAGCGACAATCTTATTGATTGGATGATCTTGACTGTTAAGTTGACGAAAACGTATAATTTTCTGAGTAAGAAACTCTATACGACGCTCACAAACATCCATGTTATATCTAATGTCATACATATCTACAGTCTCTCCGTAATGAGCATCGGAGATAAGCGCAACCATCGTGTGTGGGTCATCACCTTCTGTTGGAGAAGGACCGGCTCTAAAGATTGGTTCATAAGGATTAGTTTCCATAGCACCGATTATCTTTTGAGCGACACGATCATCTGCATCTAAGACTGATTCATAATCTTTAATAAGTTTAACAGAACGCTTTATGTCAGTTGACTGTCTAAGCAGTTCACGGTTTGCTTCAACTAACTCACGACGCAAACGATCTTGTTCTGTATCTTCATTATTAAGACGCCTATTAGCAGAAGCAATAGGAGACTTATTTACATCAAATGTATAAATCTCACTATCCCAACGATCAATAGCCCTGCGAACAGAACGCTCTGACGTTGAAATGCCATAACGATCAACAAGAAGCCGCGCAATAGCAGTCATTCCCATTCCGGCTAGGTGAGCATCTATGATGATATCTTTGAAATCATCAAGAGGCGAACCTGACACACCTGAAGGTTCATTAGTACCCATTAAAACTCCTTACTCGTTTGTGTTATTAGTTTCTTCTTGAGGTTTTTCGGGTTTTATATCTTCTCTAATTAAAGAAATTTTCTTAGAATTCTTAGGTAGATTTAACTTCTCTACCAATCTTCCTTCTTTTTCTTCAACGACTTTACTCATACTAGATCTACCACCGGGAGGTTGAATCGGAGTTCTTTCATTAGAAATTTCTGGCATTCCACCCGGAGTTGTTGACATAGGTGCTGCTGCTGGAGGTAATCCACCCGGCTCTGGAGGCATCTCAATACCCATAGGACCAGAGACAGGACCAGCCTGACCCATATCACCCATCATAGCATCCATTCCCATTTGATTCAAGCCCTGATCCATTGCGGGGAATTCATTTGGATCTAATCCAGCATTTGGATCAAGTCCTGCTGCCATAATTTCTTGTAATAGATCCGCAGGGATAGGTAGGTTCTTAGCCTTAAGTAATCTGTAAATCTTAACTTTGGCTTCTTGTTGTGCAACTGTCTTTTCAATTGCTTCTTCTTCAAATTTAGCAAGTTCTTCTTTGAATGTATAGGGCAAGCCAACCATGAATGTTTGATCTGATATTGGAACACCAGAAGACTTGAGTTGTGCAAGGAATTGACGTTGAGTTGCTTCATCACGAAGATCAAGAACTTTCATATTAATCTCTGGAATGAGCAATTTGTGTCTTTCAACAACCATGATGTTTCCTTCTTCATCATATTCAACATGCTCTTCCATTATTGGGACTCTAGTATCTCCGCGTTGTTCATAGTCATAATGTTCATTTGCTTCAGCAACAACTCTTGCTCTTTCCATAAAATGTCTTTTTAGGAAGTTTTGGTATGTGCGGAGAATTTGATTTAAGAACTCAGCCTGCAATGCTGAAGATGCGTATGGTTGAGAATTAGAACCAGCAGATAGTAGACTTGGATTAACTCCAAACAACTGCATCAATCTACGCTCAATACGATCAAAATCCTCGCCTAGATTTGGCATTTGTTCACGACCAAATACGTTTTGAATATCTACTCCAAAGTGGTGAACAAGAACTCGGAAATCAGAAGCAAGAGCGATATCAATATCATCACGGAATGCTTCACACTCATCTGGACCGGGCATCCACGGCACACCATCACCGATATCTTGAACACCCAACTTAGCAAGAATCAGCGGAGAATAAAGACGTTCAGCAATAGCATCCTGTGAAGCCATTAACTTCTCTTCATGGATAAGTGTACGCAATCCTCTTAACAGAAGCGGAGTGCCATGAACATCCCAATCATTAATTTTAAATGCTACTTGCTTCATAAGAATATTAGAAACAGGAATGTTTTCATTCTTAGTAAGATAAGGGATTAGTTCCGGCCAATCTCTTTCAAGAGTAGTATAATCTTGAGTAGGGCTTTTCTTTGTTGCTAGTTCTCTTAAGAATTCAGGAGGCTTAATCTCAAACTGTTGAGTACCAAGAAGCGGATATTGTTTAAGAACAACATCTTCTGGGTTAATCAGTTCTTCCCTTTCCCAAATACCTAAAGTATCATTAAAAGATCCTAGCGGGAAAGCCTGTCCTACGGTCCAGTATTCACGACCCATTCGTACAAGAAACTCTTGGTAATCAAGACGGTCAAAGAAAAGATCTTCATACCATTGAGTAAGTTTTGGATCTTTTGATGTTAGTTCAATTCCTACTAGGGGGAATCTAGTAAAAATATCAATAAGAATAGGAACTAAGTAGTGTGTCATATAATACAGACGCAACCACTGATACAATTTACGACGGTGAGTATCGTTTTGAATATTCCACGGAATCCCAGAAAGTTCCCAATACTCTACAGGATCATAGAAACGAGGGATAGCAGCAATATAATCACCACCACCGGCTGCTGTCTTTTGAACAGAAGATACTCTTCGATTGCGAGCAAATTCAGAGGCAAGCGCTCTATTAGCCCTCATATCTCCAATTGTTGCTTGGAGTCCATCTGGGCCGTTTGGGTCACTTCCTGCAAGGTTATAAGCCTCCCAAGCAGCCATTTTCTTACGAATATCATGCTTGGGAAGCGTACCACCTAATTCTTTAATTACTCTTGCTTGCTCTTCTGGAGTTAATTTAGGGAATTCTGGCATCTATCTTATATCCAAACTGTAGTTTACAAATTTATTATATCAGATATAATAGTTTTTGTCTAACGCTCTTCATAAGGAGAGCGATAGACCTCATCGTATACTTCCTGTGGAGATTGGTGATCAAGGAAGTAATCGTCTTCGACACCTTGCTTCTTATCTATCATATAATCTGCATATTCTATTGCAAGATCATGAGCATCATCTTCCCCATGCCCCTCTTCTATAAGTTCTGGATATCTTTCGTTGTAGTAGTCCATCCATTCTTCGCTAGAATCTGATATTTTTCTAGAAGATTGCTTTGGGACATTATCCTCTTGCTTAACACCTTTACCATCCATCTTTGAACGGTCGGCTTCACCCTTGTACTTATCTTTATTCTTTTCAGTACGTTCATCGTTGTCAGCGTATGGGGCTTCGCCACCCGGCTGTACAAACTCACGAACATCTTCATACTCAGGGCCGGGGTCTTGATGTTCTACACCGATAGCCTTTGAAGTTTCTTCAACATTAATGTTGCGATACTTATCTCCTTCTTTGCCACCGATTTCCTTATCAATGTTTACGCTATCTGAATCTTCAGAAGCAACAGGCAGGCCGGGCGCACTTACTTGAAGTTGAGCCATTTCGCCTACTGATTCTACAATAATTGAAGCGTATTTTTCATTTAAGCCTTTATTCATGTAAACCTCTATTAATTTCTCTTCAATTGGAGTGAGTGAGGATGTGGCAGTTAAACCTTCCATCATCTTCTTTCTTCTTTTAGGATTCATTGTTTGATTTGGTGGCGGGTTTCCTTGTAGACCTTTTACCATTTGATCATTATTTCTACCGTCACCTTGTCCTCCAGCACCAGACATATCTTGTGTTATTTGATCGTCTGGATTATTATTGTTTACATTTGGGTTATTATTCATATTTGGAGGAAGTGGCCCTCTATCTGCATCAACTCCCTTTGAACGCAAAGGATAACCTTTTTGTCCATAAAGATTACTTCTCATAATATAGTCATGCCATGTTTGATTAGGAATTTCATACTGTTGTCTCTTATTGGCTCCAGCAGGATATGGGTCTGGTCTACCAACGGACTTTTCAACTTCTTGAAGAGGTTGGCGCCCGTCTGGACCTACTGGATATGATTGCCATCTTCTTTTGAGTTCATCCCAAATAGGACCACTGTATAACTGCATTGCTTCTTTTTTGATAAACTCGTCTTCAATTCCAATAAACTTTGAAACAGACGCTTCTCTAGTTGAGATTCTTTGAGGATTAATTTCATAAGCAATTAAGTTTGCTTCTGTCATTAAATCTACTAGTTCATTTTTATTATTGCTATAAAATTCTCTAACTTCAGGACGCCTATCTCCTTTAAGAACTTCCCAGAGTTGTCTAGCAGCACTTGCAATTTTTTCATGAGCGCCTTCTGCGCTTGTTTCAGGGTTCATCCAATCTTCAACCCATTTGTCTGCAAGTTTAGAGTGACCAGACTGTTCTGCCATAGAAATTAATTTTTGACCGATAGGAAGAAGCGAGTTTTCTACACTCGCTTCTCTTTGTTTATCAATCAAATCCATGCCACATTGATCACACTTGCCTGAATGTCCTGTGTATTTAGAAATGTCTGACATTTCCATTTGACTTATTGGAGATAAAGAATCTTCCCATTCTAAATTATCTCCTGTCATTTCTTGAGCGCAATGAGGACAGAGGAAGTGATCGTTACCTTTGATCTGATAAGCAGCATAATTACCTGCACCAGCGGTCTTCTCTTCCTTATTTTCTTCATCAGTTTCTTCAGAAGACTTGTTGCGATTTCTCCACTTATCTCCGTGACCCGAGCGGTCCCAAAGTTCTTGATGGAGTTCTTCTAGATCTTCACCCATAGGCTCTTCAAGTCTCTTTAATTGTTGAACAAGGTTTTTAATTTTATTCAGCAATTCTTCATCAGAAAGATCTTTATGAGCAGAAGCAGTTCTGTCCCATTCTTCGTATTGATTAGGATCGTTTTCCCACATATCAGTTACAGGGCGAGATTCTACAGCCTCAACAAAAGAATCAACTATCTCTCCATAAAGATCTACTTGATTTTGCATATCTAGTGAAGATAACTTTTGTTCCCAGTCTGTTGCTAACTCTTCAAATCCTGCTTCTTTCATTACTTTAAGATAATCTTCAATACCCGGGGCAATAACTGGTCCTTCATTTTCTTCGGGCATAAAGTTCTCTGCATTTTTAGTTAAGTAAGAAACAGTGGCTTCGTAAACCATTTTAGGATCTACATCATATTGATAAGCAAACTTATCAGTAACGTCTTTAATTTCCTTTTCAATAATACTAACTCTGTTAACATTTTCATCAATAAAGTTGCCAAACCTTTTTTCTGTTTCCATCTGAGATGCAAGGATAGCACTACGAGGATTTTTCTCTTTTGCGTCTGCTTGCATTTGCAATTCTATATTTTCAAATAAATCGCTCATTATAGTAACCATCCTTCGTCTTCTTCATCATCATTTTTATAAAAATCAGAATTATTTAATCTTTCGTATGAATCCCAATAGTCTTTATATTTACCTTCTGGACTGTCTCTAAATTCATCATCTTTTCGCCACTGTTCTTCCATTTCTTCATGTTCTGCTCTATATAAAGGATCTTCTTCAAGTCGTCTTTCGTGTTCTTCATCCCAAGCCCTATTTGCGGCTTCCATTTCTGGAGTTATTTCACTATCTGAAAGTTCTCCAAGATATTCATTCAAAAGATCCATCAAACTTTTTTCTCCTGCGTAAGACTCAATTGCAAAATTATTAATACCGGGCAAAAGGTTTTCAAGTTCTTGAATAGAAGTTATATTATTATACTTAGGATTTAAGGACTGAATTTTTAGTACAGCATTTTGAATGGCTTCTTCTTGATTTAATCCCACTTCTTTTCCTCTTTTAATAATTCCATTAATAAGCATAAATGCAACTTCTTCAGGCCCCCGAGAGGCAGTCTTAACATCTGCAACAACTTTTCTTCTGACATTTTCTACATTTTTCATAAATTCAGATATAAGATCTTGTCTCTTACCATCTTCTACAAAAGCAACCTTTTGTGAAAATTCATTAAATGCCATCTTAGCAACTTCTTGAGCATCGCTAAGAATTGATGTAGATAGATTATTAACAAACCCAATTGAATCTGTAATTACTACCTGATTCCAATCAATTGAAGCGGCTTCTTTTTCCATCTCATCAGCAATAATAACCATAGATTCTCCACCACCGGGACCGACTTGACTGCCGAGGGAGGCTTCTCTGGCAAATTCGTATTTCGGCAAAGAGTCTACATATTCTTGCTCGCCCATAAATTGATCATTAGAAAGGCTTGCTTGACAAAATAGGATTTCATTATTAATAGCATCTCTTGCTTCAACAAGCATTCCTACTTCGCCAACATTTTTAGTAATGGCAAGTTTATTATTGATTTCGCTAAGTAAAGCGCGTGATTCCTTAATTCTATCTGAGTAAGTATTACGGTTCTTAGAATTCTGCAAAGAATCAAACCACTCTCCATCTAGATGAGAGGTTATCTTAATAAATAAATCTTCGTTTGCAGAAGATACTTTTTGATCCTCTACAACTTCTACATCTTCAAGCATAAATTCATATTCGGAACCATTTTCAGATACAACACTTGCCATTTTGCCATACAGGGTTTCCCAAACATTTGAAACCTTGCCGACTCCGACGTTGGATCTGACAAATACTCCCGGTCTGATGGAAGGATCATCTTCCAACTTTAGTTTGTCAGCCACTTCATCTGCCTCCTGTTTATCAGCGCCTTCATTTTTTAATATTTCTACAATATCCCCTCTAGTCATTTGAGGATCTTTTGCAACATAATCTTTTGCCATATCTTCAAAGAATCCATCCGAATCAGATTCAGCAAAAAAGTCTCCATCAGCAGTGTCACCCGGGGCACTCATATATCCGCCACCAGTTCCGCTAAAATCGTTTGGACCGGGAGCGCCCTCTAAACTATCATTCAGACCACCCGGACCATCTATATCCATACCAGCACTATATGGGAAATCTCCACTTGCACCCAAATCTAAATCTTCTGGGGCATCGCTTGGAGCGCCTGACATTTCTTCTTCACCCGCACCTTCTGCTCCATCTCTTGGAATAGCAGCAGCATGAGCCTCTTCATCAGAAGCCCCATTTTCTTTTAGAATTGTAATAATTTGATCTTTATCAACTCCAGAATCTTGTAGGGCTAAACCAATTTCTCTCCATGATAGATCAACTGAAGTTTTTACACTTGAAAATCTCCAAGGCTCTTCATAGTAACGATCATAAAATTCTGGGTCTGCCCCCATATACAAAAATTGTTTTTTATTACCCTCTTCGTCAAATTCTGGCTCTACAAGACGATTTTCAAACTTTTGTTTTTGTGAAGCCCAATATCTTTGAACATGATCAATCATCCATTCCCAGATTTCTTGCCAATTAATCATATTTTCTTGAATAGCATGTTGAGGGTGTGTTTCTTCAACAGATTGATTATATGGCTCTACCGCCATATGCATTACTTCTTTTACAAAATCTTCTGGGTTTCTAATCATATGATTAGTGATCATAGCAAATAAAACATCATAGGGGCGAGAGCCGCCGTTCATTCCACCCATCATAATAGCCTCAACATCTGGGTTTAAGGCGTCCCCTTTGCCCATAATAAGATCTTTGATCATCTCTGTACTATCATTTGAGGCGGCTTCTTTAGCAAAAAGTTCTTTATTGAGTTGTGATATGGAGTTTTGAGAAACATCAAACTTTTCAAGGATATTTCTTAAAGTTTCAGGATTCATATTAGCCTTGTCTTCTTCAGCAGAATTGATTAATTCTTTAATTGCCTCTGGAGGAATATCGTCATATTTATAACCGGGATCAGCATAATCAGCATAAGCATTATCTTCATGAGGTTTTTCTGTAAACTTATTTACATCTTGATCACCTTCATCAAGATTAATATTTTTAATAGCATCTACGGCCTCATCTCTTAGATATCCTATTTCAAGTAATTTATCTAAGATTTCTCCCATATCTATATTAGCCTCATACATGGCTTTGGCTGCTTGTAGTGCGTTTACCCCAGAAGACTTTAAGTTTTCTTTAATATGAGGATTTTCTTTAAATACAAGCATTATAGCCATTTTTGCTATTTTGGGATCAAAACCTGCTGCTACCATTTCATTTGAAATGTTACCAATATTACTATATCTAATTTCGGGCAATTGACTAGCATAATTTATTGCGCTAGATAAATCGTATTTAGCCATTAAGAATCCTTAAATAAATGCATTTACTACCAATTATAGTGTCGGACGACGGGTTTTACTGTAACCGAACCTACTAGGAGTTTGTTTTGCACTTCTTGTTCTCATAGGTTTAGGCTTTTTTGAATAAAAATGAGCAAAAGATTCGGGAGTTTCAGCACCGATTGCGTTTTTAGTATAACCTCCCATAGCACCCATCGCCATCCCCGAAGATAGACCTTCTAGATTAATAAAATCACCTACTAGGTAGTCTACAACTTCCATTAAACAGTCTGCGATATCCTTTGTGGTAACAGGACCAACATTTTGTTTTACGACACGATTTCCCTTTTGCTGCAAGAACTTTAATTCATTTTTAGTAAGTTCTAGAAGAGGAAAGTCAGCAGGAGCATGTACAAGACCTAAATTGATAGCAGTTTTAAATCTTTCCGCTCTAGCATAATTAAGTTTTTCAGTAGCGACAACCTCTCTAATCATAGTATCGCCAACTTGGTTTCTACGAGTCTGCTTTCTTAACCATTGAATTAAACCTTTTGATTGGAATTGGTCGAAACTAAAATCTTTTGGTCTAAAATTAATAATATTTTCAAGAATTTCATCTTGAACATCCAAATAGTTAATAGTATGATCTGGAAAGTCAGCAGGAATCCACGCATGGATATAATCAAAAAATACATGAGGTACATTTCTTCCCTGATCATCTAAATGATGTTCAACATGCCCAATAGCAAGACCAAAATTAGCAGTAGTTGTTGAAGGGTCACAATGTCCCTTAAAAAGAACTTCTGGACCATAACCAGAACGATCTTGCTTTGTCTTTAATGTTCTTCCATTCCAAGTCTTAAACACATCGTCAACTTTATTAGGATCTAAGAATCCATCTACAACTTCTGCAAACTTGGAACGACGTTCAACTGAAAACTTTTCTGGGTTACGCTCTTCTTCAAGAGCCATTGCCTCATCCTCTACTGGAGAAAGCACGATTGCATTTTTAAATCTTCTTTCGGGATCTTTGTCCCAATCTTTATACAATTCCCAAGAAGGAAATTGAAAACCCATCATTCTATAGTCCAAAATTTCAGAAGACTTTTGTTCTTGTTCAGGCAAAATATCCATTGCAACAAGATAATTATTATAAAACTTACCGACTTTTGTATATGGAGAAGAATTTTCAAAGATAAGAGCATCTTCTTTAAACTGGTCAAGAGCGGGTCGCGCTGCTTCTATGATTTCATCTGCTCCCGATTTACTATTAATTCCTTCCATCATGTGAGCCATCTCATCCATAATAAGAACCATTGTAGCCTCTCCACGAATAGTAGAAGCGTTAGCAGCCGATGGTTTTATTCTAATCGAAGCCAAATCGCGTTCACTTTTAAAAGCACTTCTTGCTTTTAGTTGATTTGCTTTTTCAATATCTGCGGGAGTCATGAGACTAATTTCTTTTTCAAGAAATTTAGACCAATAAGGTTTTAATGCATCGCATGATGTGATAGATCCTGTGATATCTGCAAACTGATATCTTTTTGCTTGGTCTTCTGATGCAGCAATCGTTGTTACCCAAATTGCTTTATCTCGGTCAATACCATACTTATCTTGAGGATTGTCCATGTTAATTAAATCATAAATCTTTTTAGCAACGGCAAGACCTGTTATGTGGCCCTTAGAAGAACGACGCCCTCCAATCAACATCACTTCTCTAAAATGATTATATCCACGGTCCCTTAGAATTCCAACTCTTTCTCTTATCTGCGGAGAAAGCATAACTTCGCCAGACTTATTATAAACCCATTCGTCAAGGATATCTTCCTCAAAAGGAGTAAGTTCTTCTAAAAAGATTAATTTTAATAAAACTCTTTGTCTTGGATAAAGAGGTTTATTACAGTACTCATCTGATTCAGCAAATTCTACAATTGAAACTTTCTTGTCTTTAAGATTTAAAGAAAAGAAATCAATAAGATCAGTTCCCATTATTCAATTTCCTCAATGTCTTCATTTAATTCTTTTGCTTTCTTGACTTCATACTGCTTTTTATCGAAATCAAAGCCAGATATAGGATCAACCCGATCAATTATATTAACAATAAGTTTCGGGTAGTCATCTCCTTCTTCAAGGTGCCAATCTGCGTCTGCTTCAAACCCGGCGTCATGAAGTTTACCTTCTAACTCAACAATCATATTCCACATATTTTCAAAGTTACCAGTGGCATCTTTATATTTATATTCAATTCTGCCAACCACATCTTTGATTTTTATAATCTCTTCATCATAAAGATTAATCGCACTACTCTGTTCCATCATCAACCTCTTCCTGTTCTACTGTGACTATTTCTTTATAGTCACCCAAATCTTGTGGCATTTCTGGCTCTCCTACGGAAGCCTTAGTATTCTCTGCTTCAATGGCTAAAGTCTCTCCTTGAGCAATTTCTTTTGCTCTTGCCGCTACTTCAGCATGTAGTTCTGGAGGGACTATTTCCCTAATTGCTTGAACCATTGACTTAACTTGAAGCATCATCTTTTCTTCAAGAACAGAATACCCTCCACTCATTAATTCTTCACGCAATTCAATTGCTTTAATAATATCTTTAGGTTCTACATGAAAGTCTTCATATATTAATTGATCCCATCCTTTTTGAATAAAAACATCTAAGTAAGCCTTCCCAGAAATAATTCGAATATCATTTTCGGCATTTGCCTTTTCATATTCTTCTGCATGTTTATCAATAATCGCACGATAAGCAGACTTTTCTAAATTAAGATGAGATTCTTTATGCCGTTGCACAGAACGATAACTAATATCTTCTCCTGCTGATTGCAAAGACTCAGCAATTTTGCGAACACTAAATCCACGAATTAACATCATATCAACATTAACGCGCCATTTAGATTGACATACTTTACAACGACTAGATGTGAAAACATCAAAGAGTTCATTATCTCCTGCTGCTGGTAGTTTTCCTCCATCTTTATTATTCTTTTTTTCTGGCTTATTATTTGGAATCTTTGGCATAATTAATTACCTATAAAAACTTGCACCATTAACTTTACGCTGATGTTCGCTGTTAACTTTGCGACCTTCAGGATGAGTTCTATTATACATTCCTTGTTCTACAGAAGGATCTGGCACCCCACTATTAGGATAGATTTCTCTCCTATACCTAGTTCTCATATGTTCTTTAAAAAGAATAGGATTCTTATGATGAATTCTGTTACCTGCTCTTACATCTGCTTTTAAGATCATATCGGTAATGTAATCTAATTGAGCAGGAGTTAGAGTAGGATCATTAATATCAAATTCATAATATTCTTCTTCAAAAGTTAAATCTTCAAATTTATTATTAACTTCTTCACTCATCAGACTCTCCAAAGTATATATCCGCTAACTGCTTTGATGCCGCTTCAACATACTGCCCGACAGACACTGTAGTTATACCCATAATTTCAGCAACATCTTTTTGTTTTTTATCTAAAATAACATTTAAATAAAAAGCCTGTTTCTTTCTTGGACTCAATTCATTAAGACCCATTCCTAAGTCATAAAAAGAAATTGCAACATTTTGATGTTCAATTACTGTTTCCCCAGTTGACCTAACATACTCTCTAAATTGCATATAGTTTCTATACAATTCTCTCATAACTTTATGCTTACTAACTGGTTCTATTTTTCTTTTTTTAGACTTTTTCATTACTCTCCTTTACCTCAAAATGAAATCTAGGAAAGTAACTCATGCCAACAGCAATAGCGTCTGTTTCGTCAAAGGGTATATCAGTTAACTTCCGCCCCTGCACTATTTCAGGGTATTGATCTATAACTAATCGTCTGATAATTGCTTTACTTACTGAAGAATCTCCAGTTAAAACATTTTTAACTGATCTGGCAGATATATCTATCCACTCTAATTCATCTTCATATGCCATCACCTTACAAACTGCCATAACAGATAGAACTAATGGGACTTGTGGAGAAACACCAAAATTCCCTTTATTTGAAATTGGAGGAACAATTTCAGATATCACTCTTGTTATATTATTTTCTTCTAACAAGTCTCCAAACCAGTGGTACATATCATATATACCAGAATTTAAATACTCTTGATACTTTTCTTCTTTCTTTCTCTCTCTAGTTGAGTAGACTCCATGTTTTTTAATAACAGTACCTTCATCAAAGATACAATACCCGAATCTTTTAAATCCGGGGTCAATCGAAAGTAGTCTCATTGGCTCCCCTCTGTAATTATTCGTTCCCAAACTCTAGTCCATTTTGCATATATGTCATCCAAAAGAGACTGATCATATTGAATGCTTATTTCTCTGATATCGTGAGCAGGTAAACCACCTTTACCGGGAGTTCCACCTTTCCTAATAGCAAGAATAAAAGCCTGATCTATTCCTGTCCAATGCATATAGCAATTTAATTGGGCTGTCCATTTTGCTAATGTTGGAGGATAGGGGCCAGTATCAAATTCAATATCGTTCATAGTTTTCATATCCACTATAAACGTTCCTTTGTTTGGGAATTCTGCAATGGTATCTACAGTGCCCTTCCCTGTCCATCCAGATTCATGATGATATGTATATGTTCTTTCTACATTTTCTGGTTTTGCATAACCCATATCAACAATAATATTTTGATAGTAAGCGTGCCAGAAATGACCACAATCAAAGACTCTTCTTAATCCTGCTGATATTCTTTTAGACTCTTTTCCTGTAAGCCTTTTGTATAATTCTTCCTCTGAAGCAAAGCAATCACCAGAAGGGTGAAAACATTGATCTGGTTCTTTGCGACGATCATTTTCTATTTCAATGATCCATTTGTCAGGGAATTCCCCCTTATTCTGATACATCTCAATTCTAGAGGCTAAGATACTTCCATCTGACAATTTTTTCATGAGTTTAGTGTCTAACATCTTCCACCATTTCTAAGTCATCGTGAATTGATCTAACTACTAAATCAATCATTTTGCCAGACTCATCTTCAAACCGTATAAACATACATGGCCTCCTGCCTTGTTCTTGCGCTTCTTCAACAATTTTATTCCAAGTCTCTTTTTTAATAGAAAAAGATTTCTTTTCAGTTGTTTTACATTCAGCAGTATAATTATACGTTTCTATTTCAAAACGAACATCTCCCCGATCTACCCAAGAAGCCCCGGATGATGGAGAGCGCTTTCCTTTATACATTTTTGCTATATAGTTTTCATGATTTTGCGCTCTAAGCGTTTTTGTTTTACTCAAGATTTTGTCCCCCATCATCTGCCCAATTTAATAGTTGGGTTGGATAATCTTCTGTCCAATACTTGTTTTCTTTTTTATATTCTATTAACATATTATCATAATTTGAGTTTTTTGTTAAGTTTTTAAAAAATTTTAAAGTATTTTTATTTATTTCTTTTATCTGGCTAGAGTCATAATAATAAATCATTTTTCTAAAAAGATTTCTTCTTTTAGTTTATCTACCTGATCTGGGTTTTCCTTAAAAAACTCAACAACTGCATTTCTGCCCTGAAAAGATTTGTCTGCAATGTCATACCAAGCACCACGCTGATTAATAACTCCAGATCTAAGACCAACACTAACAATAGATTCAATTATATCTATGCCAACTTCGTTATCTTCTGTTTTAGTATGATATAAATCCCATTCAGCGTTTCTCTTTGGAGGACTTACTTTTGATTTTGTCACAGTAGCAACTGGCCTAAACCCAATCTCAACTGGTTCAGTTTCGCCGGGAACTTTTGCCTTCTTGATTCCCTCGCTCTTCCCCTTCTTAACTTGAATAATTACAGCGCAAGCATGATGAAGGGCGTGACCACCCGGAGCGTGTACAATTGGAAGTCCTTGACGATTTGCAGTATCTCTAACTTGGTTTAATAATAGACATACTTTTTTAGTTTCAGCAACGCGAGGAAGTAATTGCTTGACCATCTGAGTAATCAACCCAGATTGTCCATAAGCCTGCTTTTTCCCATCTTCATCTAATTCTCTTTCTGAAGCCATTGCTCCAATGGAGTCTACTACAACTATGTCTAATGCAGGCTCGTTTGCAAAGTAAACCGCTTGCTTTGCAGTATCTTCTGCTGACTTGGGGGTGCTAACAATTAATCTGTCAGTATCTACTCCAAAATGTCTAGCAAACACAGGATCAAAAGAGCCTTCAAGATCTACATAGCCAGCATAGCCACCCTTCTTGTGAACTTCAGCAATAGCCATACATGCCATTACGGATTTACCCACACTTTCTGGGCCAAATACCATCGTAATACCACCTTTAGGGTATCCACCAATTCCTAATGCATAATCAAGAGAAGGGATACCACTTGAAGAGGCTTCTATGTCCACTTTTTGACTCGCAATTCTAACATAGTCTGTTCCAAACTCTTTCGTTGCTTTCTTCAATAATTCTTCAACAGCACTCACACAAGTTCCTCCAAATTAGTAAGATTAACTCCACGGTTGGTTGATTTAACGCTTGCAATTACCGGAGTACACTCCTGTAGTATATCAGAAAATGCCAATAGATGTTGCTCAAATACCGCAAACTCCAGAGTCTGATCACCATATTCTAGAGTAACGAAAGCCATATCTTGCCCCTTTTTTGTTTTTAATTCTCTTATTGATTTAATCTCACCCGCAACAATATAATTGCCCGGAGTTTTTAACTCACCAAAATCAATAACACATTCTTGCTGAATAACTTCTTTATATTTATCCAAGACTTTAGGTGCATCATTAGTTAAAATGATACCAAGTAACTCTTTTTCAAATTCTCTTCTTTCTCTTTTTGAAAGTTGTCTTGTTTCAAGAAAATCAAACGCTCCAGCATTAAACAATGCTTTTGCTTTATTTGCGCCAAGACGCTGCTTAGGAGAAGGACCATCTACTTCACCGTTCTTCTTTTTAGAAAGAAACTCTTTGTTTTGACTTTCTAACAAAGCAAGCATTTGGTCATAAGATTCAAATGGACGATTCTCAATTACCCATTCTGCGCCCTTTGATACTCCCTTAATATCTTTTAAACCAAGATAAATCTCTCCGTCAATAATATCCGTCTGAAACATAGACTTATTAACATCTGGTGGGTTTACTTTAATACCCATACGTTGTGCTTCCGCGATGAAGCGAGGAACATCATCTCTTGTATCTTCCTTCCGAATACATGCAAGTAAATATTCAGCAGGATACATATATTTAGTCCAAAGAGTCCAAAGAGTGATAATTCCATACGCAACAGAATGTGCTTTATTAAAGGCATACTTAGAAAACCCAAGAAGTTCGTTCCACAACTCGTTTGCAGACTTTTCATCCATGTTTTGGATGGCCTTTTCCATGTAACGAGGATAGAACTCTTCCATTTCTTTTACTTTCTTTTTACCCATAATTCGACGCACATCATCTGCCTCTTCAAGAGTAAAACCCATCTTTGTAAACAAAGAGATTACCTGCTCTTGATATACAAAAACGCCGTATGTATCTTCAACAATGTCTGCAATAAAGGGATGAAGAACTTCATAATCAGTTCCCCCTCTTCTGTCTATATACATATCAACATATCCGGCTCTAAGGGGGCCGGGTCGGTTAAGTGCAACAAGCACAGCGAGGTCTTCAATATTTCGACACTTCATATGAGAAGCAATCCTTTTTGCAATACCTCCATCTTCTACTTGGAAAACTCCAATAGTTAGACCACGATCTAGAAGATCCCAAAACTTTTTATTCTCTAGATCTTCGTTATGATGTAACTTCTTGAAATCCCAATCAACATCATGATTTCTTTTAATTAACATCTGTGCTTCTTTAAGAACAGAAAGATTCTTAAGGGCAAGAAAATCTAATTTCATAAACCCAAGACTTTCAATTTCATGCATATCGAATTGAGTTGCAATTTCGCCATCTTTGCGACCCGCGCTTTTATCTAATCTAAGAGGACAAATAGCAGCAAGAGGTTCATCGCCAACAACAAAACCACTAGCATGAACACTGCTGGCAAATATTCGACCATGCAAGTCTCCTGCGAGATTAAATAGATCTGGATACTTTGCAATCCAGCCTTGTAGTTCGCCAACTTCTACAATATCATCCCAATCAGCCATAAGGCCAGCATCTGTAGTTGTATCAACAATGTTTTTAATTTCTTCAATATCTCTAATAGGTATTTCTAGAAATTTACCAACCCTTTCTAGGGCAGACTTACCATGCAACTTCATAACAGTGCCGATATGAGTTACACAATCTTCGCCAAAGGTATCACGCATAAATTGCTTGATCTTGTCACGATCTTCAATAGCAAAATCTGTATCAATATCAGGCAGACCACCCTTTTCACGACCTTTATTATAAAAGCGCTCAAAGATAAGTCCATACTTAATTGGATCAATATCTGTAATCCCAAGAAGATATGCGACAAGGCTGCCGCCTACAGAACCACGACCCGGACCTCTAAGAACATCGCTATTTTCAGCATATTCATTAACAAGATGTTCAATCAAAAAGAAATCAGACAGTTCTGCTTCAAAAATAGCGTCAAGTTCTTTTTCAACTCTTTGCATGTAAATACTTTCAGTATCTAATTCTGACACCTTCTGATAATAACCTTCTTCTACAAGACCAACCAGTTTTGAAGGACCGTCTTGCCCCCAAGTTGGAATTCTTTTTCTTTTCATTGGAAGTTCAACTTCACTCATTTCAGCAATAATATGAGTATTATTAATTGACTCTTCAACCACACTTTTTGGAAGGTAGTTTAAAGATTCACGAATCCCATCTTCATCCATGATCCACATGCAAGGTGGGTGATTTCTATCTACTTCTGAAATCTTCTTTCTCATTGACATATTGACAAATGCTTCGTGATTATGATATTGATCACCACAAGCATAATGAGCATCAGTAGCATAGACAAAAGGAATCCCCTTCTTTTGTCCAAGACGTACTAATTCAGTATTTACTTCTCTTTGATTATCACTGTCATATGTATGAAGTTCTATGTAAAATTTATCATCAAAAATATTTAAATATTGATCTAATATTGACTCTGCATTTGCTTCTTCAAGAATGGCAGAAGATACTTTACCGCCCATACAAGCAGAAGTCAGAATAAGCCCCTCTTTGTGTTGTTCAAGAATCTCCCAGTCAACGCGAGGCTTATGATAAAACCCCTCAAGGTATGCGCGAGTTGATAGTGTCCAAAGATTATTAACGCCTTCTTGATTATAAGCAAGAATAATCAAATGACTTCTATCATTTTTTGGACGATTACCTTTAAGATCAGATTTGTGATGATTTAATCTGCTATCTCTAGCCTGATACGACTCAATACCGAGGATTGGCTTTATTCCACGCTCTGTTGCTTTTCTATAAAACTCCACATGCCCAGCCACAGTTCCATGATCAGTTAATGCAACAGCGTTAGAACCAATCTCTTGAACACGATCAAGAATTTCTTCTACTGTTGCATAACCATCAAAAATAGAATAATGGCTGTGTTGATGAAGTGGTACGGCCAAGTTTTCTCCTAGATATTAGTTATTGGGATTGGATCACCTTGACTCTTGCGAGCCTCTTTAGCAAGTTTATCACAATAATCGTTTAACTTATCACCACTATGGGCTTTTACTTTTATAAACTCAACATCGTTTATATTCAACAAATAAATTAACTCTTTCCAAAGAACGGCATTTGGTGTAGCCAATCCATTTCTTTTAACCCAATTATTTTTTTCCCAGTCTTTCCACCAAGAATTTTTAAGGGTGTTAATCATATAAGCAGAATCAGAGTAAAGTTCTATTTGACACTTTTGATTTACAAGAGACTTTATGCCCTCAATTGCTGCTTTAAGTTCCATGCTGTTATTTGTAGCACCAATCTCATAGCCATAGTTTTGGTTAATAAAGCCTTCTTCGCCTAAAATAATATAAGCCCAACCACCTTCATTGGTAACATGCGAAGAAGAACCGTCTGTATATAAATAGTAGAGGGGGAGGTCTTGCCTCCCCCTCTTTTTGTTTTTACTTTGCTGCTGCTTGTCGCTTAATCCGTTCGAAAGCAGATTCTGCATCCTCTTCTGCTTCTGCGTTTTCCTTCTTGCGGATTGGACCACTATTATTCTCTTCCTTGTTTACATACATTTGCTTTTGAGTTTGCCAAAGGTCTTCGTTTCCAAGATACATCTCATACCTCTCCTTAGAACCAAGTCCTTCAAGAATCTCATTAATTGAGGGAATGTTTATATCACGATAGTCAATCAATTCTGCCTTATCAACTTCATACCCATGATAAGTTGTTGACTGATCTGCTCCTTCACGAATGATCTTCCAAGGATTGGCAGTAATAGGGCCAATCTGATCACTGTGGCTAGTGAACTGCTGCCAGAAGTTTTGAGCAGCCTGAAATACAACGACGTACTCAGGGAAAAAGATTTCTGTACCATCCTTAGTAGTATACTCATTTCCACGAATGTTAAAAGAAGCAATATCTGAAATTCTTTTAGTTGACGCAGATGAATCGTATACAGGATCAAGCAATACCGCTACAGCAGCAAAATTTTCCTTCGGAACGTGACCAATCTTGTCACAAAGAATACAGGAACCATCTCCATCATCCCAAGCATCCATCTTGCGACAGGCAAAATCACGATAACCCGTCTTTGTTTCTCCATTCTGTTCCCAAGAAACCTTCACATAACGGTGAAGGCTCACTAGAGGCACTTCATCAATATCAGTAAAAAATTGAAGGAAAGCCTCTTCTCCATCCTTAAGGGAAAGGAAGGGAACAAAGTCAGTTGCACGATGGGTTCTTGCACCACCGCCACCTTGACTCTTCTGCTTAATCAAATCACTACCTGTTTTAAATGTCGGCATTATGTCTCACTTTCTTTCGTGTTTTTGACTTGCCATAAAACATATTATATCAAATTTATTCTTTATTTTCATTTAATTCTTTATTAAGTTCTTCTTTTTCTTCCTTAGTCAATTGATCATAATTTACTTTACCAACTCTTCTAAAGTAATTTTGAACTTTTTCAGTTTTGACTGTAAGAGATTCAGAATTTGTAAACTTTGTAAAAGCCATTATTTCCTCCAGTGGACGTAATATTCTGCTTTGTTCAAATACTTCTCCCACTCATCGTAGGGGATATCAGCAGGGTCGCCCTTCGGTACTTCAACAGGAGGGACTATATAAACTTCGCAATAGTCCTTCAGATAATTAAGTGCCGTTAAAGTGGCTTTTGCTCCTGCTTCATCGTTATCAAACCATAAAAATATATTCTTATAGTCCCACAACAAAGACATTTGCTCTTCTGTTATTGAAGCCCCAAAAGTGGCTACAACATTATGATAACCAACACCCCACATTATTGCAGCCGTCTTTGGTGACTCAACAACAATTATATAATCTGTATCATTATTGCATTTACAATCTTTATGATAAAGGGTAGTTGCCTTTGGAAAATCAAGAGTATTTATATACTTTGCTCTTTTTGTTCCGCTCAAATCTCTCGTTTGCCAACCGACAATTTGATTATTAACCATATGAGGGAAAATAACACCGTCTTGCTTTTCATCATAGGTAATCATAAAATGCTCTATTGCCTCGTCTGTTAAACCTTGGGTATACATCCACGGATGCTTTTTATTTTCGTGTGATATTTTATAAAAAGGAAGTTCTCTTTTCCCAATAGTTTTTCTTGGAGGCTCTTCTTCTAAAACTCTAGCAAGAAGTTCTTCTTTATCCCAATCATCATCAAGTATATTAAAATAATTAGATTCAATCCATTTTTCCGATTCATCATAAGAATCGAATCCTTTGATTTGATAAACCATATTAACAATGTTTCCACCGCCACATGCAAAACAGTGGTACAAACCATACTTATTAGAAGTTGGATTAATGTTTATACTAAAACTTGGATTACTATCATCATGAAAAGGACAACGGCACCATAGTTCGCCGCGAGAGTCTTCATAAAACTCTTCGTCAGGAAGGATATCTTTAACAATATTTTCTACCGGGATTTTATTCCGATGCTCTTGAAACAACCGGGCCATTGAATGTAAATTCTGTTTTGTTTTGCAAGTTTATCTTTATACCCCACATAGCGTTACTTTTACAGTATCTTCCTTCAAGGATTCTCATTCTTACCATATTCAAATCTGCTTCGTCCTCATTTCTATGAAGAGCAATAAGAAGATCTGCTGTTTCTTCAATTGAACGAGACAAACCGATCTTATCTGCGCCAGCAAGATCTTCTACTTGAGCGGCTTCACGATTAAACTGACAAACACAAATATATGGAATTTCTTGTTTTGTAGCAGCAACCTTCATTGCATGAACAATTGACTTGGTATTCTCGTCTGTTCTGCCAGAGTTATTTTCTGGATGGACAAAAGAAAGTTGATCAACTAGAACAACATCGGCATCTACCTTAGTTGATTCAAGAACAAAATTCGAAACCTTACGCTCTTCAAATCCGGGGTGAACAATATAAGCGGGACCAAGAGCATTGAACTCTTCCATTGCTGTTTCAATCTTTTTCCATTCTGAAGGCATCAATGAATTCTTTACCATCCTGCTATAACTTACTCCACTTACCATGCACATCAAACGCTTATACATATCTTTTTCAGTGAGTTCTAGAGTAAATAAGATCGGCACAAGCCCTTGTCTTCTCTGTTCAACAAAAGCATTTAGTAAAAACCAAGACTTAAATCTTTTAGGACGAGCCACAAAGAATGTTAGATGGCCCGGGCCTGCGCCACCTGTATGCTCATCAACATCCGGGAATCCATATGTAGCGCCTTGCTCGCTATTTTCAGCAGACTGCTTAAACTCTTCAATAACCTCTTTATAGTCTTCAGAAGAAAGAATATGCTTCTTACTGCTTACTTGTGACCACATATTGTGAGCATTAGAGATTAGAGTTTCAACAAAATGCTCTGGCTCTCTAGCGTCTGCCAAGTCATTAAGAATAGACTTATGACGAGAACGGATAAACCTCTCCTTAAGTTTATCCGCAAGAAAAGCAGGCTCTACGCTTGGGCCTGTCTTTTGGATATTCTCAAACTCGTAATCAATAACCTTTTCATTAGGTGGAGTTCCATACTCTGTTAGATAGTTAAAGATGAATTGTACAAATGGTTTCAGGTTGGTATCTCTAACCATATGAGGACCAACACCAGCATTCTTAAGTTCAATAAGGTTTTCTGGAACTAGAATTTGTTGAACAAGTTCGTTATCAAGATCAATTCTATCACTCATCGAATGGGCCTTACCTCTTTGTTTGTAATTAACATATCAACTATATCTTTTGCTTGTGATGCTCTAACATCTGAACCAGAAACTTGTATCGGAATCTGAACCATATTCAGTAGACTCCATACTCTAGGATACCATTTTTCATGCTGTTCTGTATCCAAGTTCGTGCCAATAAGCGTTGGCAAAGAGTTTTCTACTCTGTATCTTATCACACTTTCGTATACTTCAGAAAAATATTCGTGCTGACGAGAAGACATAGGTTCAATAACCTCATCAAGTGCAAAAATTTCAGCAGAACGAACGTTGTTCATTAAATACTTCTTACTATCCACTTCAGAGTATTGGGTAACAACGTTTGTAAAGGAATCAAACCAAGCCTTATAACCTTCTTTGATAAGAGACTTGAGTATAAGTATTTGAGCAAACGTTTTGCCTGTTCCTAGTGGTCCATAAAAAGTTACACCACGGCCATATCTTGCATTAGAATCAAAGTTTTCTATGTACTCTTCCAAGAAGAGTCTAAGATCATCTTTTTCTTCATATAGATCATCAAAAGAAAGAGAATGATATCTGATCCCGATATTTGCATAAAGATAATGTCTTCTTAGGCCCCTCTGAACATCACAATCACATATATGTTCTTCACCTTCGAAAACATACTTTTCATTATCATTACAAGTTGGGCAAACATTTGCTGTCGCTCTTAAAGTGGGGAATCTTTCCCAAAGATTCTCATATTCACTGTTTGAAATATTTCTCCATACTATATTAGTCAATTGTTATTATCTTCTCCTTAAGATAAAACTCTTTAATTGCATTCTTAATACATCTGTCCATATAGAAAGAAAAAGTATCCTCTTCTTTTTTATAAGGCAGATAATATATCTTATCATACCACAAAGAGTCTAGTGCTATTCTACCCATCGCCATCATATGCCATAAAATATCAAATTTTTTCTCTGTATCTTCTATAAGAGTTGCTTTATATGCAAAATGACAATATGTATATAGTGGCCCGGCTGTTATTATATAATCTTCTTTTTCATATTTATATTCCTTAAGAAGAACATCTCCAGCGAATATAAAATCTGTTCTATAATCACTAAATTGACCTAATGCAAGATCAGTCTTTTTTACAAATTTTTGAGGAAGCCGATCTAAGATTTTTAAATTTCTTTCTTGACTTATTTTTTTAGCCATCTTACTTTTTCCGCTTCCGGGCGCACCTAACATTAAAATCTTCATTAGTCTTCTTTTTTCCTTGATTTAGAAACAACAAAAGAAACAGAAGGCTTATCCATTTTAATAGTTTCTTCTAACACATTAAGAAATTCTGGATTTTCTTCCAATCTTTGATTGATTTTTTCTTCGTTTATTTCAGGAACCATCATTACAATATCTGAAAAGATTTCTGGATAGCCTTTTTGTAATTCCCAAAGGTCTACCCTAACCTTTCCTTTTGATATTCTTCGATAAGCCTGCCCTCCATCTGAAAATTCCATCTTTTTAGGAACAAACTCATCTTTCTCTTTTATTGTAGCAGTTCTATTGTCTTCATTAATTTTTACAATTTCATATGAAGGAAATCTTCCTTCAAGATATGAATTTGTATTTTCTACAAACTCTGGAATAAAAACAACTTTAATTTCAGCATCTCTTGCTGAATCTACCAATTCTTCAAGTTCTTTTTTAAATGTTTTTATTTCTTTATCAATTTCAGATTTTTTATCTTGAAGTTCTTTGATTTTTTCGTAAATATCATTTTGTTCACTCATAATCTTCCTCCAAAATTTTTTTAACATGAGAACAAGTTCCATTAAAGCGAAACCCCCGGCAATCACAAAAAGGATCGCACAAGGGGTAGCCTATACCTACAACTGTATATACGTTTCCTCTTGGAGAAACGACTTTTACTTCATTTGGATAATCTTCAATTATTTTCGGTTTTTGATTCAAGTACAGTCTCTTTATAAGATTCGTATTTTACATTAATATGTTTTAAATATTCTTGCATAAGCGTAATTAATCTGAAAGTTATAATTTGACTAACAATATCATGTAAATTATATTTTCCACCTTGTTCAAATTCAACTATATCATACATCATATCTTTATCTTCTACAACAACATCAAGTAAATTTACTTGTTCTATAATTTCAGATTCAAACAAAGCCCCAACAGCAATATCTAAAAGCACATTAAATTTAACTGGAAGGTCTATTTGTTTAGAGTTCAACAAGTTTTCTAACGTAGTGAGAGTTTTTTTTGAAATTTCAAATAAAGTTTTTTGTTCTATTATTTCACTCATCTTCTTCCCAAAAAAGGTCTTCAAATGGACAGTCTGTATTGCCACAGTACATTGGATTTAATTCATTACACTTGGAGCAAACAATACTGTTTTGATCGTTCATTTTATTTTTCCTCCGTTTTATGTCCGAATGCAAATTCTCCACACTCTTCGCATAAAGAAATAAATCTATTTTTAGAATCTATAGCCCAAAGAACATCGTCATGAGAACACTTTTCTGTTTCATCGTTAGGCCAAATTTTTTTTAAATTAGAGTCGGTTGCAATCATTCTCCACACAAATGTTTTACCAAACTCTTGTGTTTTTTGACCTTTGAGTTCTAATAAAACATCTCCTTTTGATGGAGAAAATTTTTTAATACCACAATCTTCATTATGGTCTTCTTCAGACATAAAAATCCTTAGATAAATAAATCAAAATCTTCTATAAAAAAATCTTTTAGAGGAATTTCTTCTAGATCTATTTTATCATTTTTGCTTGTTTGCATCAATGTTGGATAATGCGTACCTTCTAAATTTAAGCGATCCATATTGCGAGCAATACCTTGTTCTTCAATAAGCGCCCTTTGCTCGTTTGTACTTAAGGTGGACTCAGATAGGAAAGAAGTTTTTTGAGAATCTTTTTCAATTGGCTCAAAACTATAATTTGATTGCCTTATTTCTGATTCACTAAGACTTACATCTAAGTCGCCTCTTGGGATATATAGATCCAAACGAGTTCCATTGTTTACTATTCTAACATAGTCAGGAATTTCATAATCAGATGAAGTCATCTTATACAATTTATCTTTAACTAAAACATTTCCTCTTACGTCTTTCCATGCAGCAACTTTTGAAGTTGTTGCTGAAGAAAGCCCTTGACCAGCGTTAGTGGCTGTTTGACCGGCAGAAGACTGTTGTTCAGCAGTTTGCATTGGGTGCCCCGATGACTGTTGTTGCTGTTGTTGTCTTTGCAACCACTGTCTTGTCATATCAGTTGGCACGTTTGGATACATTTCTTGCAATTGCGCCTCTTCTTCTTGTTGCTGTTGAAGTTGCCCAAGAACGCCGGGATCTGGAGTCGCATCAGAACCTGCTTGATAGGCTTGCTGTGTCATAACAGCATCGCCCATTTGAGATGTTTGTTGAGCAATCCCCATTGTCTGATTATACGATTGATCGTAAGGAGATGGAGTTTGTGCTAACGTATTGTTGGGTAATGATGTGAAATCAGATTCTTTTTTTTTAGATTCTCTTGGTAAATCTATTCCAAACTGCCCTAACGCTCTTCTGTCTCTTTCATCCATTTGAAAATCTTCTGGGTCTTTAATAATTGTTCTGGGATCTGCAAAAACACCTTGCTCTTCTTGCAGTCTTTCTGACTTTTCGATATCTTCAGGAAGAAAACCAATTTCTGGACCAATGTTGTCTTTAAACATTCCAGAAACTCCTTGAATTTCATCAATTATTGCTTTTATTCCAGCATTAAACTCTTCTACACCCATGCCTAATGAGTCTAACTGTTGCATCATAGCGTCTGTATTACCCATTATCTCTGGAGGCATAACTTCAGCAAGCATTTGAAGTCCTTGTTTTATTCTTTCATTTTGTGCCTGAAGACTTCTAATGGCTAACACAAAAACTTCTTCAACTAACTCTTTTGCTTCCATAGGGTCTATATCTCTTCCACTTTGTTCGATAGATTCTTCAACTACTTCATCTGAATAAACATTATTTATTGCAGTTTCAAGATAGTTTTCAGCATAATCTTCAATAAATGCTTCAATATTTTCTAGATCGGCCATAGCCTTTCTTGAATCTCCAGTATTTACGACTTCTTGTGCAAGAAAATGGTAAGGATAGAACAATTTTTTTTCTAAATACGCTTGAGGCATTAATTGCAATGCATCTTCATCATGTTGCAATTCTTGATTCATAAGAAGATAATCAGCAGCAGCAACTTTTTCTTGTTGCGGAGTAATCATTCCAGAAGTTTCTTGCTGATTAATCTTTTCTTCAGAATTTGCTCCTACATTTTCTCCTTTTGAGGGGAATTTGTTATTAGTTCTTTCTTTCTTTGCTTTTTCTTTTTTCTCTTTTTCAACATCTTCAAGCACTTCCATGATATCCATCTGATGCATACCTTCTGGTAAATCATGCGGGTCATTCCCTGCTTCTTTCCATTCAATTCCCATATTAACAATTGAAGGATCTACTAGCGGATCATTGCTGGCTACTCTCTTTACCTGTTCAAGCGCCCAAATAGTATATTCGTGCCCATATGATGGATAAAGAGTATTAATAATATCGCTTTCGTGAGTTCCCGCTTCCATAAAAGCCGCTACTCTTGCGAGAACTGGACGGTCTTCTTCTACATAACCATCAAATTTTGATTCATCAAGAGAAGCAAAAACTGGCTTTACTCTAAGAGAATCGTGAGATGCCGCTACTGCTCCGGGAATAAGAGTTTGTTGGTTTTGAGGCATCTTAGGTGGCGTTCCTACTCCATCAATCGGAATAGGACTCATATTTGTATTTGTTGGAGACATAGCATCTGTGGGAGATGATGGTTCTGGCAATCCAGTATTTCCTTCTGGGGGAGCCTCTTCCTCTAACCCAACAGGGGTATTCAAAACAGAATTGTGATATTGTTCTGGAACAGCAGTTAAAATAGAAGAAAGTTCAGCAATTGTTTCCGCTTCGTGAGCATAACTATAAAGTGCCCACCAGACAGCGCGGTTCTCTGTAACTTCACCAGATTTTGCCCATTGAGTTAACGCAGAATTAACTTGCGCTCTTAATGATTCAATATCTGAATCCTTCTTCTTAATTCCTGAAGCGGCTTCAAACATTAAATTATCTGAGATGTGATCAAATGGCATATCAGAACGGCTTACTGATGCTTGTGGAGCCATACCCGGGGCTGTTGTATTCATCATTTGAATTGGTTGAACGGCTTCCTCTTGTCCACCACCACCAAACAAATTACCAACAATTGGAACGTTACGAAGAGCATTACTAAGACCTACTGCTGAAAGACCCTTTTTTACATATGGCATAATTTTGGGCAAACCAGATTTAACCAATTGTGGGCCAAATACGGCGGCAGCAGCCGCTAGGGGTAGAGCAGACTCTTTTTGATAATTAGAAACAGAACTAATTCCGTTATAATTTTTATCTTGCGTATTCATCACTTCAATAATAAAACCAGTTCCGGGTAGATCTTCTTCTCCCAATTCTGGGTCTGAACAAGTAGTTAAGAAATCCATAAGATAGCCCTCAAATTCATCAACATCTTCAGTCTTAAACTCTTCTTTTCTACGAAGAGAGTTTACATTCTGTAAAAGTTGCTGAACAAAACTATCTGGCTCACTTAGGGGGTCGGGCCATTCCTCTCCCTCTGGATCATAATTTTCATCGGCTGGACTTACTTTTTCACCCATTGCTAATTTTCTATCTTTCTTGGACATTTTAAACGCGAAATCAGACACTTTAACTCCTTGTTATGAAGATCTACCCTTTATTATCAGGAAACTACAACAATACAGGTTCCGTACCACCAACAGATATATCAATTATATCACCCGTTACGCTGCCATGAACAGTTGGAGTGTCATTAACATTTAATACAATAGGAGCGGCTGTTCCAATTGCAGTTTTTTCTTTAAATGTAATCAATTGGATAGTGTTTGGGCTTATACTTATATTAAAATCAGTGACTACAAAAATATCAAAATCTTCTTTAAGAATTGTTGCCCGAGCAATTTCAGATATTAAGAAAAAATAGTCTAATCTTGAATAATTTGCATCATAATATGGGATTTCTATTAATGTTGCTGTTTCTTTAACGTTTAATAACAATCCATTATTAATTTCTGTCAATTGTCCAACATCATCTGTTGATGCGGATACTTCGACTCCGACAAAATCTTGCAATGTGCTGATATCAGAAGCAATCGCTCCAATTATTGGAGTGTCTGTAAGATTTGATTCATCTAAAGATGATAAAGAATTAGAAACTGCTTCAAATAGTGTAATATTTTCAATTACATAAACTTCAATTGATACATTTTCAGATAGTTGAATTTGCTCCAACCCAATAGCATCGGCTTCTAATGAATCAAATTGATCTGATGCTGACGAGGTATCTGAACTTCCAATATCATTAGATATATTAGGTGTTTCTATTAAAGATGAAGAATCTGAACTTTCAGCATTTACATTTGACAAAGTAGATTCTGAAAGTTGTGCATCGTCGCTGATTTCAGGGGCTATTTCAACAAACTCTGCAAGATTTGACTGATCTTGCGATCTAAACCCGATGTTAGAAGTATCTTCAAAAAGATTTGAAAGGTCATCAGATGACAATTCAGCAGATATTAAAGGAATATCCGTTGTAGAAATATTATCAGTTCCGGGCGCTTCTGCTGCAACAAAATTGCTTGATTCTAGTAGAAAACCATCTGAATCAGAGGCTACTAGATCTGTAAAGACTTGAACGTTTTCAGATTCAATTCCTGAGTCAAGAGCATTTAGATCTATTGTGTTGACAAACTCAGATAATGTAGAAAAATCTTGTATATTGTCTAATAATATTTGAGTTATTTCTACTAATAGAGAACTATCACTAGAACTCAATGATGCTGCAATAGATTCAGAAAGGGCTATGCTATCTTGATTTGTAAGAAACAAGCCACCGTTTGAATCTGACAACGATAAACTATCGCTAGAAGATAGTCTTATATCAATGAATTCATTAAAAGTTACACTATCTATGTTTGCAACTGAAACAGAAAGTGTAAGTAAAATATCTGTTAAAGATAAAGAATCAACAACAGAATCTAAAAAGATTGATGAAACATTATCTATTAATACAGCAGAATCTGAAGATGTAACTGTTTTATATGGAATAGTAATTACATCATCAATAAATGTAAAATTAGTAGTCATGTTTATTTAATTAAGTTTTAATAATGTAATTCATTACAAGATAGGGCTGCATATTTGTATGCGGTGAGTTCCCACCAGTATTTCCAACAGATATACCAGTTGTATTACTATCAACTACTTGACCGGGAAAACTACTATTTGGTGATTGACCAGCACCTTGGAGAGAAGTCGCGCCACCGGGACTGTTACTAGTTGTATAATTTATAGTCATTGTATGACCATGACCGGGATCGGTAATTGGGTGGCTGTGGGAGGGAAGTTGACTAGTTGATAAGGTAACATTTTCTGTTCCACCTGAATCACCTTCTGTTCTTCCATTTCCTGTGCCAATTGGCATCCTAGTTGAAAGATCTGGGACATTAAAGGCAGTACCACTAGCAGTACCACTATAAGTATATCCAATTACACCAAAAAGCCCGGGATAATCTGCCGTTCCATAACTTGTTCCATCACATAATAAATAACCAGATGGGGCAACTGTACCCGCAAAAGACAAAACTGCTCCTGTTGGATTAAATCTTTCATCAGTAGATAAGTTTGAAACTGAACCTGCAATTGAAGAAACTGAGCCAAGCGTGGCATTATCAGTGTAGACTAAGTTGCTTGTGTCTGTAATCCCATGAACGGATGTTGTAGCAGCGTTATGAGTAATTACAGACCCTTGAGTTGCAGTTACAGACCCTTGAGTTGCAGTTACAGACCCTTGAGCGTTAGTTACGCTTCCAGCAATAGCAGTAACTGAATTAGATACTGTTGTAACTGTCCCTGCTACATAATTTAATTCGCTTTCAACATCAAGAATGCCTTCTTCTATATTATTAAGATTGGCCGATGAAATGGGAGTATTTGTGCTTGGTGAATCTTCCCATGTAGTTCTACTATATGCCATTTTTTCTCCTTGGAATTCCTATTAATTAAATTGTCGGAAAACACAGAAACCCGCCGTAGCGGGTAACTGATATTAAATTTATTTAGTTTGACTTAAGCCAATGAAAGTGATACAGAAAATGTCCATGTTGAAGCAGAAGTTTTTGAACCAAGATCTTCTTGCTTGCGATTGAGCATTCTTCCACCAGATGAGCCATTAAATACACCCCACTCATACCAAGTGAAGTTTGCATCTGCGGTTCCAAACGTAGAACGGAAAGTAATCGTACCGGCTCCTGCACCAGTTCCGTCTGAGTGTTGTGGATATGTTGCATCCATTCCTACACGAATTTGATTAGCAGTTCCGGCTGACGCTTGTAAATCATTTTGAGTAGCAGCAGCGGCAATTGTACCATTTCCTACTCCAATGTGAGCATTAGTATTGTCAAAGTAAGTTAGATTTTGACCACTTGATGCATCGCCATTTCCAATAAGAGTTTGCCAAATGCAAGAAGCCCCACCATTCATAAGAAGATTGCCCTCTTTTTCAACAACTTCATAAGGCTCAGATAAATCGTTGCCATGATACTTTTCGACCTTCCAACGGGCTTTCCATTGAACAGGTTGGTGAGTCTCATAATTAGCGCCAATTACGCTAGCCTCACCCATTTTTGCTGATTCATTCATTTTAAATAATTCCTTTCTTTTTACGCGCATAAAAAGAGTTTAAACCTTTCTTATATTAGAATAAGGAAAAGTTTGTAATAAAGGGATAAAAATACAAGAACAAAAACCGGCGAATAGGAACAGGATGCTTATGCGCTAGGCAATCTCGTATGTCGTGGTAAACGAGATAAAGTCGCCAGACGCGACGGCCTTACTTGGGCTTGCACCAAACCGACCGCCGCCATAGGCAGCAAACGGTGCAGAGTCATAGCCGAAAGCGATTGAGGTTGCAGTTGGCAGCGTTTCTACATTGAGTTGCCAGCGGAGCGTTCCGTCCCAGTAAACGGCGTTGCCAATCACGGTGTAGTCGCCAGCGGCTTCTGCCGAGTAGGGGAGGTTGCGAATCTCTATCTGCTGCCCAGCAACTCCTGCCTGAGTCGCGCTGACCTTCGCCTGCACGATTGCAGTGTCACCGATGCGGGTGTAGCGGGCGTGAGGGGTGGTGCTGGTCAGGTTGCCGTTTTGGTACAACTGCGGCGTCCACGTTGACCAGCCGCCAAGAGAGTTGGTCTGCACCCACGCGCTTGAGTCGTAAGTCAACTCGCGGTCGTTGTCAGTCTGGTAAATCTTCTGCCCCTCAAACGGACTCGCGGGCCGCGTGGAGGAAGTGCAGATGATGGTGCTTGTGGTGACGGCGGGCCACTGGGTTGCTTGGACGATCTTGCTGACGCGGATAAAACCGGGACCGCCGTTTGTCGTGGGGGCGGTGTCAAACTGGAATGTTCCAGAACTAGCGTTGACAAGTGCGCTCCACTGGAAAGTGTGCGAACCGGCTGGTGGTGTGAGGCGAACCTTCGCGTAGAACGGCGTTGTGTCGTTGACCTGCACACCGACACGCTGCTGAAATGAGCCGTCAACGTAAAGGGACGACACCAAGTAGTAGTTACCGATAACGGAATAAGGGCAGAACATTTCTACAATGATTGGCGAGCCATCGCACACCGCCGTTACGGAACCGCCCACGTTCTGACCAGTTGTTGACGTAACGACAACCGCGCTTGTCAGGTCAAGATGGGCCAACTCCACCAGCCCGCCGCTCGCCGTCACTACCTGTGTGTCTGTGAGTGAGGTCATGCGGACACCGCCTTGACGTATGCGTTTCCAAAGGTGTTGAGGTACGCAGTATTCGGATAACTCAACTGAACGTAGAAGCGATACGACTTGCTTGCGTACAGGTACGCGGTCATTGGGTTCGGAGTGCTAAACCGCGTGTGGTAGTAGTAGCCGTTGAAGTCTTGGCAGTAGTTCAACTGGATGTACTGAGAACCGTCAGTTGCTCCAAAGTGAATGTAGATGCCAATGCCGGTGTTCAGTTCAATCATCCCCGACCTTTGAGAAATCTCGTACCATCCGTCCCACGGCGGAGTAAAGGTCAGACTGTTGTAGTCACCACCTGTCTGCTGGACGATGCTGGATGTGGTCAAGGTCATTCTGTTAGAGCCGGATGACCATCGGCAAAGAGTCGCCTGTCCAAGCGGTAGCCACTTGGTGCCGTCGTACTGCATTGGAAGCACCGCGCCAATGTTCCCCGCAGCAGAGTGCCTGTAGTGAACAACGTCGCCGTTTTCTGGATTCGAAGGCAACTGCGTCACAATAGGCGGGGTCCAGAAGGGCTTGAGGCCGTCGTTCTGCTGGACGATCTTGCTGACGCGGAGAAACTGCGGAGGGTATGGCGAACCTGCTCCAACGTATCCGTTCCTTGATGCGTTGCTGACGTAGCCGCCAACCCTAAAAGTGTGCGAACCAACAGCCGGGGTCATGCGGTATTGCAGCGCCACAGGGACAAGATGCCCAATAGCGTTCGTGCGGTTGGCGACCCTTCCCCAACTGTCCTCTTGCACAGAACCGTCATAGACAAGAGAGAAGTTGAGTTGGTCGCCGGTTCCCGCAGCGTCCTGCGTTGCCCTAGCGATTGGCGCGTAGTATTCGACAAGAACTGGTGAGCCGTCGCAAACCAACGTCATTTCCGGCGTAAGCCAGTCGGGTGACGCAGACGATGTAGCAGTGAGGGTGACGGCGTTATCGTTCTCCGAGTACCCCAACTCCACCAGTCCACCCGGAGTGATGGGCTGCGCCCCGCCGAACGCTGACAGGTTCGCCATCAGTCAGCCTCCGTAAAATAACTAATAACTTGACTTCCGCTAGACGCTATAGCATATATTGCAGAGGTTGGAGCCTTATCAATTACTAATGATTGACTGGGGGCAAGTCTGGCGCCTGTATTGACAACAATTGCAGTTGATCCGCCAATCCATACATAGTCACTCCCAAGATTTTGGAGTAAAATTGTTCTTCTGTTTGCATCTGCTGTTAATACTGTTCCCATACTAGTAGTAATACTAGCAGATCCTTGATCAATTGTCGAACCACGTTCAATAACATTTGCAGTTCCCGCAACAGAAACTGTACCCTGAGTGTATATAGCGCCTGTGTCTGCGTTAGTAACGGTAGTTGTTCCAGCGACATAAGCGGGAGCAGAGGCTGGAATAGTTACTGTACCAGCAATATATCCGGGAGCAGTGTTTGGTATTGTTGCAGTAGTAGTCCCCTGTACATAAAGTGCGTCAGTTGATGGATTTGTAACTGTTGTAGTACCTTGTATATACAAAGCGCCAGTATCAGCATTAGTTGCAGTTGTTGTTCCTGCAACATAAGCAGGGGCTGTGTTTGGTATCGTTGCAGTTGTTGTTCCTTGCACATAAAGTGCGCCAGTATCAGCATTGGTTGCCTCAACAGTTCCGCCAACAAACCAGTTACCTGATTGGATTGCAGTGACGGGCCAAGTTCCAGAACCAACATCAGCAGTTACAGTCCAAGCGCCACCTTGATTGACGGTTCCACCTACATTCCACACTCCAGATTGAATAGCATTTACATTCCATGTTGCGTTTTGATAAACCGTACCAAGCACAGGAACCGTTGTTGACGGATCAGCAGTTACTGTACCTTGAACCTTAACGGTATTTACTACAATTGGAGCGCCCATTATGCTGTAATCCTATTCACGAATCCACCGACATTAACAACTGATCCAACGTCGGCATATGCTTTCACAACAAGTCCATTTTGTAAAACAAAAGACGGGATAATTTCAATAAGACCCACATCTGGAGGAAGTGTGAATGAAACTTCATTATTTGCACCAGTTCCACCGTACTCAATTGTTAGAGTTGCATCGCTAGTGTGATAATTGGTTGCAAAAATGTGAAGTTCATCAATGTCATCGGTGCCGGATACGGCAGTATGGATTGTATTAGCCCCAGCAGTTGATGTTCCTGTTATTTGAATAAACCTACCATTAGTAGATCCAGATAGTAAAAGTTTGCTAATAGATGCCATTATCCGAATACCTCTTTGTTAAGTTTGACTAAGAGGGCTAAATCATCCCCTCCTACATTAAGATTCGTGCCAACAACAAATGTTCCATCTGTTGTTAATTCAGCAGAACCTGAACGATATAATTTTGTATCTTCTGTCGCAGAACCTGAACCCCACTCAACCGTACCACCAGCATCAATTGTTAAACGAGGATTACTATCATCATCGTCTTTTATCTGGAAATTATTATCATCAAGAGCAGTTCCTTGAAGTAATGATTGTTGTGGATGATCTACATAATAACGAGAAGTTGCAGTTCCAAAAGAAGAAGATATTTCTATATCATATACACCAATTGTGAGCCAACCATCAAACGATCCGTCAGCATTAGAAATAAGTGGTTGAGTGACTGTGCCCGAACCAGTTTCAGCATCATAAACAGTCGCTACGCTAGCGCCGGGGACGGTGGTAATGTTTGCAGTGGCCCCCTCAATAGCGTTACCATTTAAATCTAATACTTTTCTAGTTATTGGTGTTCTTAAAGAATCGTAACTCATATTTTTAACTCAATGTAATATTGATAGTAATTTCCCAAGTTTCGCCAACTTGCTTTGTCCCGATGTAATCAACTTTTCTATTCAATACACGACTTGTTGCAACTGTTCCATTTAATATTCCCCACTCATTCCAAGGAAACACGGCAGCGGCACTTCCAAAAGAACTTCTAAAAGATATCGTTGAATTAGCAGAACCCGTTCCGTCTGAATGAAGTGGATACCCTGTTTCCATCGTACCATATGCTCTATAGGTGTCTGTTGTTCCTAAAGCCCCAGTGTCTAAATCTGTTTGATTAGCAGTTGCCGGAAGAATAGATGTTCCAATTCCAATATAGGCATTATTTGCATCAAAGTATGATAAAGCAGAACCTCCACCACTAATTCCATTTCCTAGCATGAATTCCCACATAGCAGATGCTCCACCGTGTAGCAATAGATTTCCTTGTCTTTTAACAGTTTCATAAGGTTCTATTAATTGTTTTTTAACTATCTCAATAGAATCTGCTTTATATTTATTAACTTCCCAATTAACTTTCCACTTAAAAGAATCTGACATTTTATTTCCTATAATAAGCAATTATTGAATCGTTTACACCCGGAGCGGTTGCCATTGTAATAGTAGACGTTCCTAGTGTATAATCTCCAGCCGTTCCTGAAGTCATCAAAAGTCCTCCTACATAAAGTCTTAGACTTTCTGGGGGAGTTGGAGTTCCCGCAAGCGTAAAGGTCACATTTACGTTATTTTTAGTTCCTGAAGGAACTTCGTTATCAACAAAAGTAGTTGATGTTGGTAATGCTGTTGGCACATATGCTGTTCCGTTAAAAATCAACGCTTGACCAGAAGTTGCTGAACCAGCAGATAGGTTAGAAACGCTTAAACCAGCAGTGCCGATATCTGCATCTTCTATATTTAGAGGGCCTAATCTGCTTTTTGGTACTTTTGAATTACTCATTTAAATAATTCTCCATTTGCTTTTTGATGTAGTGTTAAAATAATTCATCCAATATTGTTCATGTTGTTTTTTAGGACTTACTATATCAAGAACAGGACTTTCTTCTAATGATTGTATATTTTGTGGTGTTTGATTTTGTGCAGAAAAAGTTTTATTGTATTCTTCTAAGGTTTCTTCTGGAACTTTTAAGAACATTTCAACTATTTGTTGAAGATAAAGACTAGTATTTTTAGAAAAGTTTGTTTTGAGCCATTCTTGTGGAGTTGAACTTTTTTTAAAATTTTCTACTTCTTTTTCTTGTGCCTGTTCAATTTCTTTTAGCACTTTATAGTATTTATTATCAATAAAAGTTTTTTTTGCTTCAATATTTTCCATATAAAATTTATTATATTGATTATTAATATTTAAATATTCGTCGAAAGTTAAGTTTCTATTTTGATTTTGTAAACGTTCTTGTAGAAGTTGAAGATAATAAAGAGAATCATTAAGTTTTTTATCAGTTTTAAATATTTCTTGTGAAATTCTGTTATAAAACAAGTCATGAACATATTTTGGTAAATCAATTGAATAAGTATTCATAACTTTTGCAAATTCAAATATCGTATACTTACTGTTTTCTTTCCACCAAAAAAGGCCACCGACTGACGCTATGTAGTTGTTTTGTTTTGCTCTTGCAATTCTAGCATTAATTTGTTGATAATTTGGTTGTTCAAACCCATACCAATAGTTGCGCCAATTTTCACTTTGCCATAAGTCTTCAGTTGAAAAACCAAATTCGCCATTAGCATGGTTTCTTGTTAGCGCAAATTGTCTAATTATATTTGCACCTTCTTCAATTGAAGGCCCAAGTCCCCTTGGCATAGATTTTTTCCACATATTAATTCATTCCTGTTGGATTTGTTCTTGGAGGTCTACGATCTGGGAAATAACTTGGTCCTCTAGAGGGTCTAGTCCCTCTAACAACTCTTTTAAAATTAGAAGTAAAACTTTCTGCTTTAATAAGATGAGGTTCAAGTGGTCCCGTTGTATGTAAATCGTAAGTAACAATAGTAGTTATATCGTCAGAATACATAACTGTTCCGACTTGACCTTCTCGTATCCTAACTTTTTGATTAATTTGAGTATCTGGAGTTGGCCCGCTTTTACCGGGATTAACTGTAGGATCTGTTGGATGATCCTGTGGACGATACTCAACTACAGTACCCTCAATCTCAACTAAATTTTTAACGTATTCCCCGCTTTTAAATGCACTCATCTCTTATATTAAGTCAAAGTCATACAATAAAAATGAGCCTCACAATGGAGGCTCATTTCTTTTAATTTATTACTGTTCTGGAGTAATCGGTGGACTAAGATCTGTATCTGAAACTACAGGATCGTCAACAAATACTTCCACATCATTGCCAACATCTGCGGTCAAAGATGCAGGATTTGCATAGGCTTCAGCACTAGCAAGTTGCACCTTTGAATTAGCAAAGTATGAACGTGATGCTGCTACAATAGCCTGAGAAAGAGCAGAAACAATACCTGCGATAGTCGCTAACCAAAAACCGTACTTATCAGATACTTCTGCTGGCAAAGCGCCAGTAAGCGTTGTTAGAAAAGTTGCTACAGAAAGCAAACCAGCAGTTACTGCGGTAATAATACCAGTAATAGTTACTGGACCCCAACCAACGCTAATGTTTGGTGTGTTCAATTTAATCTCCTAAGTTAATTAACTTTCTTACTAAAACGACGCAATCTTCTACCTAAGCGCTTCTCTAGAGATTTTTGCGCCGCATTTCTATACTCTATCTTATTCCAAGGACCGTAATAACGCAAGTCACCTACTCGGATAAAGTATCTTTTATTTCTTCCCTCTCCACGACTGACTGGAGCGAGAGTTGTTCCACGATAAAGTGGGCTATTTTTAATTTGATTTAGTACCTTATCACGATATTCTTTTTTCTTCCAGCGTGCAATCTTACCATTGACTGTAAGAAGTTTTTGTTGCGCTCCTAAATCTTCTAGCCAATATTTACGACGAACTGGATTTGGAACATAATCATCTACAGCAGGAGGTACAATAATTGTTGCTCCAGCAATCGGTCTACGACCTGTTGCTACCATATTATTTTTATTACCTTCTATTGTTGATACTGTTCCGTCGCTGTTGTGAGCAGTGATAATAGCAACGTGAGTACCACAATTTACCCACAAAGATCCGGGCGGGATCTTCCCTTTTCCATTCCACTTATATTTTTTACCTTTTTGGCAAATAACAGCAGTAGAAGGGTGATTGATTCCTGCATCATCAACTCCTGCTTCTGAAAACATTGCGTCTGAAAACATTCCGCACCAAGGTTCGCCTTTCATGCCCCATCTGGCTTCCCAGCGGTCAATATCTTTTCCACGGTTTGAGCCATAGGGTACTTCTCTGACTCCTAAATATTGAAATGCTTTTTTTACTACTTTTTCACCTTTTGTCATTTTACACCTTTATGGAATCATATAGCCTAGTACTAGTCCTAAGACAGCACCTACTAATGGACCTATCATAGCAGCAATAATTGCAACTGTCAAGGTTCTTCTATAATTTCTATCTTCTGTTGTTTCTGTTTTTTCTTCAAACATTTTCTTTTCAGTTTGATTTAGTTGATACTTAAGTTGATCAATCTGTAATGCTTGAATTTCATTTTTTATACTTTCGATTTGTTCCCCCAACCCTGAAAACTTTTCATCTAGTGCTATTGTCAAACTATCAAACGCATCTCTGCTTTCCTGTCTAAAATCTTCAAATTCTCTATAGTTAACATAAGAAGGTTGACCATTCATTTCGGGAAAACTGCTTGACATTTTTAAATCCTTTTCCATTTATTTTTAATTGACGATCTTCTTTCCCCCTCTTCAAAATTAGGTGGAGCAGGAGATTGTCCTTGCGGCATAGGAGGAAACTCAGAATTTTGATTTTCTAACTCTAACGGATTACCTGCTTGAGAAACATCTTGTTGAACAACTTGATAGTTTGGAGCATCTGGTTCAAAACTGTAAGTTTGATTAGGATCAAACTCTGCTCCAAAATACCCTACTGGTAAGGATCTTGACTCCCAAAACATTGCCATAACGTGAGAACATGGCCGACCTTCAAATTTCTTATATTTTCTTGTTCTTCCGTATGCATACTGACCCCATTTACACTCACAGTTCCAATGCGTAATTCTTTGACTGCTAGGGTCTTCTCTATATATTATGCATTCGTAAATACCATTATCACCCTGTACTACTCCTTCAACTGCATTTTCAGCATTGGTGTTTATTACTACTTGACCGCCATCTTTTAGACGTTTTGCTTTCATTTCAACGTCGCGCCAAGCGGCTTCTCTTCTAATTTGCTTTGATATTTCAAGAATTGCTGACTCTACATTTGATGAACTTTTATAGAAGTTATTAATAAATGAAGACAAGTTATCTTTTGTATTCATTTCAGGATTGTCAACAACAATATCCATCAAAGATTTCAGTATTTCTCCCACTTGAGGGCCACTATCAATGCCTAAAAGTTGCATAACTTCGTTGCCATTAATTGCTAAATCTTTGGGAGTAAAAGCATTTTGTGCTTCATATTCAGCATCAATTAATTGCCTCATTAAATCAGACATTTCTCTTGTAGCACTATCATTGCCTTTACCTAAATAATCTGACTCTTTAAGATCAAGTAAATTATGAGCAATTTCGTAAGAACCGGCTTGATTAAGAAACTTTCTTGCTCCCTTTGATGAATTAAAAATGGGGAACATATGATTTTGAATTAATTGTTTAATTCTTGCTATTCTGTTTGCAGGATATCTTAATCTTCTTAAAATATCTTCAGCCATTTGTGCGCCAACAGTTTCATGGTCTTGTCCTTGACCAGAATCATTTTTATAATAGTGACCATTTCCCTCTTCGTCGTACCAAACAGAATCTGGTTTGCCAATATCGTGAAACAAAGCCGCGAGTCTCATATCTGTATCATCAGATCTGCGAGCCATATTTTTGACAACTTCCATCAGGTGAGTCCCTAGATCATAATTATGATGTTTGTTTTTTTGATCGTAACCAAATGTTGTATGAACTTCTGGCAAGAAGTGTTCTAATACTCCGGTTTGTTGACCAATTTGTATTGCTTGATGAGGATGTTCTCCGCTGAGTATTTTATCTAATTCCATGCCCATAATCTCTGGAGCGATTTTAGCCAAGTACGGGCCATATTTACGCATTTGTTCTTTAGTTTTTTCATCTGGTTGTAAACCGTGCTTGCTTATTGCAGTTAATGCTCTAAGCGTTCTTGAAGGATCATCTCTAAAAGAGTTTTCATTGATAACTCTTAACAATCCCTTTTCAATATCATCAATTCCATTTAAAGGATCTACAATCTCTCCGGTTTGAGCGTTTACGGCAATTGCGTTTGCAGTAAAATCTCTTCTTTCTAAATCTCTTTCAATTCGAATAGACGGATCACTTTTAAATTCCCAATCTTTACTTTCTTCTCCAACCTTAGTTTCTATTCTTGGTAAAGCAATTTCTACTTCTTCGTTTTGATATCTAAACCTATATACTGGAAACTGTTTTCCAGTTTTATTTAATGTTGCATTTGGGAAATTACTTAATACAGACTTAATTGTATCTTCGTCTACTCTTGCTACCAAATCTATGTCTTTTGGTTTCTTTTGAAGAAGAACATCTCTAACCGCTCCACCAACTACATAAACTTCTCCAAATGGAGATAATAGTTCAACAACTGTTTTTGCCGCAGGATTATTTCTTACTAATCTTAGTATATATTCACTTAGATTATCCATTTAAATTCCTCTTCGCCTACTTGTATCTGGGGCAAATCCTTCAGAACCCCAACTATCTTCTCCCTTATAAGGTTCTGTAGTCGCTAATAAACCTTCTTGTACCCTTTCCCATCTTTCGAATTCTTCTGTGCTAGGTTCTGGCGGCATCATATAAAAGTTTATTTGCCCACCAGCAATTCCTCCTGCTCCAGCGTCTGGATTTTCATTCATATAAATAGTATTTTTTGCATATTCTAATAAATTAATTAATTCATTCATGCTTCTTTCCAAAAATCTAGAATTATATGATCCAAGTTGAAATCTGTCATTGAACATTTTATTTATTGGATTTACAATTGCATTTAATCCTGTTTCTTTAGCAATGTAGTATACAATATCTCTTAGTTCTCTAAGTTTTGTTTCATACAGACCAGAATCATCAACTTCTTTTCGCAGAAGGTCTTGTTGTATCAATTTTCTTTCTTTATCCGAATCACTATCTCCCGGCTGAATTTGTTTTTCTTCAAGTTCTAAAGGAGGTCCAGTTAATGTATTTTCATTTTGATTAAACCAAATTGTTCTTTGAATAGGAGAGTTTAAATTTCTTTCAAAAAAATTTCTCGTCAATTCTTTTATTTCTTCAGACAAATTAATTGCATATTGAACATAATTTATTAAATATGTTCTTGATTGATTAATTTCTTCTTTAGGCATTGATTTTGGCTCTATTTGAAATTCAACGTAAGAATTTTCAAAGTCGTAATTATAGTTCCAACTTCCATATTCACTTTCTAGACTTTTAGAAATTTCTGAATCATCAAACAAATGGTATATATCATTTACCGAAGTTGTATAATCAACACTTGAAATTAAATCTTTTAAAACTATTCTAATTCCATTTAAAATTGCAATTTTGTTTTTTTTGTTTTCTTTGTAAAACATAGATGTTTGTTTTTGTACATAAAAATCAAAAGCATTTACATAGGTATTAATAATTTTTTCAATTTGTCCTGTAGAAATAGAGGTTAAAATAATATATGTTCCAAGTCCTTTTACTGATTCATAAAAATCCCATATTTCATCTGAAATATTATTTTCTTCATCAAAAAGCAAATTTTCGTATTTTTCTACAATAGAATTTATAAAATTAAAAACATTTGAATATGACCCGTCAAAAGTATATGGCTCTACTATTCTAACGAGAGCATATCCATAGTCATCTCTTTCTAGTTCCTCTACCGGGGTGTCTTCATCTGGATAATAATAATTCATCATATCAAACAAATAAGCGCTCTCGCCATAGTCACCTTCTACCCATTGCCAGAGCGTTTCTAATTCATCACCACTAGATATTTCGGGTATATTTGAAAGTCCCCAAAAAACATCTGGTTCCATATGATATTCAGTTGTTTCTATATCTTCTTCTGCAACGGGCAAATCGCTCTCATAATAAAGACCACTTCTTTGTCCTTCTGGTTTATCAAACCAATCGTGACCAGCACCATATGCCGCAACTGCTTTGAGTCCTTTTATTTCTTCTTCATAAGCCCATCGGGGGTAATCAAATGGAAGTGGTATGCTTTTTATTGCCTCTTTGTGTTGTTCGACTGCATCTTCTGTGCTTGATGCGTTATAAACATACTCTTTACCATTTCTTGTTCTGACTATATATTTATTTGGATTTTTGCTTTGTCTTTGAAAACTTTCTTGTCCGAAGAAAGCATTTAAAATCTTTTGTTCATTTTGTCTTACGGCATGATCCTGACGACCAAACGCTTGTCCCAGAATCACCCCTTCTTTATCTAATTCCAAAGTTGTCCAAGGAACTCCATCCGGGTCGCGCACAGAATAAACAGTATTAAGATCTTCATCCCTTCTTCTAATATGAGGCTGTTCCCAACTTCCAATACAGTGGTTACATATCCTTCCTTCTAATTCTAAATCGTCTGTACTTTCAAGTCGGTATACTCCCCAAACTCCCGGTTTTGCTTTTTCGGGATTACCTTTTTTAACTTCAAAAGTAAAAACAGGACTATCTGATTCGTATGCGACTTCTCCTTCTTTAAATTGTCTTAATAATTCTTTATATTCTTCTCTTTCTTTTGTTTCTGTTTCTATCTGACGAAGAGAAAGGCTTAGTTCATTAAAACTATCCATTCCTTCTAAATTTGTAGGAAATCTTAAGTCTTTATATTCATTTAAGAGATATTGAAGCCTTATACTGTTCATATATTGAATTGCATTTACGGCACCTTCAAATATAGTATTTCTAGCCGGATAGTTAGACCTGTTTTGTACATAGAAATCTAAAACTTCTTCTGGACGCATTTTAAATATTGATCCGTCTAAAATCATATCTAATATATTTTCAAAATTTTCTACATAGTTTCCATATCTATCGGTTAATAGCATAGAAACTTTATTTAAGGTAGTCAAAAACCCAAAATCTAAATGATTATCTTTTTTCATTTCTTTAATTTTTTGATTAAAAAGATTTTCAATTTTTTGCAATTTATTGTTTAATTGATTATTGTCTGAGTTTTGTAAACTAAACCACCAGCGCCAACTAAAATCTATTTCTTCATCTAAAGAAATATCTGTGTAAAGTAAGCGATCTATTGTCCCAATAAACTCTGATTCGGCGCTCCAGTCATATGATTCGCCAAGAAACTCATAGTTTTCACTATTAATAAAATCTCCAACTTTTGTATTTTTACCAAAGTTTCCCGTCCAAAGTTTTCTAAAATCTTCTTTATAAGATTGTAAATAATCTTTATCTCTATATAAAGGATCAGTTGGTCCACTAAAAAGATACATTCTATATGCATTATTATTGATCATCACATCATTTCTTTGTACTGCTTTTTTGTACAAAGAAATAATTCCTCCCCAAAATTTAATGCTTTCTTCCGTTAAAACGCCCATATCAACAATAGATTGTAAACGCTCTTTCCAAACGGGGTATCTTTTATTCCATTTTGATTCTTCACTGATCTGCTTATCAAGGATTTTTTGAGCGATTTGCTTTATCTTGGATTCTTCACCCTCGTTGCTATTTTTATTAAAACTGAATTTAAAATCTTCACTATCGGTTTTATTTATATTATTATAATATTGAGCAACTGCTTTTAGGTCTTTTTTGCCAAAGGTGCAGTCGCAAGGATACCCTTTAGAGTTTAGATGTGTTTTTTGACGAAAAGATCTATTATAAAAAGTAGATTCATAATAATAATTTACAAAATCGTCTTTTGTAAATGCTTCTTTTTGAAAAGCAATTCTTTGTCCAACATTTTTTAGGCGATCAAATGTTCCGTTATTATCTAAAAATTTATAAATAACATTACCTTCGCTGTAATCGCCATAGTCAATCTGATCTTCTTTTCTTTTTTGATGCACTTTTTTATACATTGCCTTAGCATCTTCATATTTATGATTATCAATCAAAGTATTAATTTTGTCAGATACCTGAACCCCCATTAGAATCCAATCAGGCTTTTCTTTTTTAATATCTGTAGTTGGTCTTTTTGGTTTAAGAACCCATTCGTTTTTTTGAAAATCCCACGCGCTTCTAAGACCGAGAATAAAAAGGTCTTCAATGTCTACACCAATTGGTTGAACAAAATGTTGATATTGGTGTTTAGTTCTAGGAAAGAAGGTGCCGTCTAAAGATTCAATCACAATAGCAATAAGATCTGCACGATCTTCTTCATCAAACTCGTCGGCGTTACAAACAATAGAAATGTCTACATCTGATTTTTCCGAATATTGATATGTACAAAGAGAACCTGTTAAATAGAAATCAAAAGCATATGGGTTAAAGTTGTTTTGTCTAAAAACTTCTCTAACGTGATCTAAGTGATATTCAAAAAAAGCACTTTTGGGAGTCATCCCGTTAAATACATCTTGATCTAAAGTATCGTGAATCGGATCTAGAATGTTAGACTTTTTATGGATTAAATTCTCTTCCACTTCAATACCTTCCAACTTGATTCTTTTGTATTGTTAATCCAATGTTCGTAAATTTCTTGCCAGTTCACTTTGGACTCATCTAGCCAATGATTTGCTATATCTGTCGGTTCAGGAATTCCCATTAGGCCATAAACAATCTCTCGCATTTTTCTAATATAATCTTCTTGAGCCTCTGGATCGTCTGGATATCTTCTTTCAGCATCGCTTCGCCATTTTTGATCATCATTTTCTAATTGCATTAAAATTTCTTCTTCATCGGTATATTCAGCAAAATCGTTTCTAAGTTGTTCATTATATGGACCAATTACTCTTTCGATTGCTGCCATAGCAAAGTCATCAACAGAAATATTTTTCTTTGCTAACTCCGTGAAATACAAATAGTCATCATAATCGTTTTCCATCATAAGATTAACGTTCCAAGTTTCCCAGTTTGTCCAGCCATTATGATCTGAGATTTTATTCCATTTAGACCCTTTCCACCAACTTTCGGGTTCCCACTTATCTAGAATTTGATTTTTTCTTTGTAAAGAATAAACTTCATCGTAACCTAATTCTTCGTTTACTTTTTCAAACCAATGACCTAAAATTTCATCAAAGTCTACTTTCAGAATATCATCAATTCGTTCTGTTTCGTCACAGGTTCTGTTATGTACATCAATAACCATTTCTTCAATTTTTTCACGCCAAACTTCTTTTAATTCAAAAAAAGTTTCACTTGGGTATTTACTAATGGCTTTTTTTGCTAAATCTAAAAAATATTTATATATATTAAATTCGTTTTCCATAATGTTATTTGTCAAAAACGTTTCCCAGTTTGTCCAGCCTCCATAGTCAGAAACTTTTTCCCATTTAGAAAACAAATTAAATGAATTGCCAAATTCTCTTAATAGTAAAGATCGAACTTCATTCCAGTTTATCATTCCCTCATCTATGATATATTCCGCAGGATCAAATGGAACTCCATCCATTTCCCATTTATCCATCATTGCTTGAGTTAAAGAATTAGCAAGTTGTTGATCGCCTCTTGATATATTATTTGCAAAATATTCTACATAAGCAAAAACTTCTTCTTCTGATAAGGCTCTCCATTGCTTTGCGTTTCTAGGAAGGTTGTCAGGGAATTGCTTAAAAGTGTTTTGATTAAACTTCTTTATAAAAGGAATAAAGTATCTTCTTACATCATCGGGAGTAGGATTTGCTTCAAAAAGTTTATCTAGATTTAACATACTATCTTGACCATGTTCAGCAATTAAAAACTGGGCGACCAACTTTTCTTCTTGACTTGAGGCAAGTCTAACGTTTGAAACTTTATTTAAACTCACTACCTCTACTCTTTCTCTAACAATCTCTTTATCTGGTTCAGACGCTTTCCATAGACGAACAAAATAATCTAAATTTATTGGAACTTTAACATCTTCTTTATATAAAGAAATAGATTTATCAGCAGGAAGATAGTCTCCTGTGATATAATTATCTTCTAGGGGTTCTTCAAAATCAAAATTATTTACAAAGTGAATTTGATCTTGATCTATATTCCAAATAAATCTATATTGCATAATTATTCTCTTTAGATATCTATATCTTAAGGCTTAGAATAACAACCTTATTTAGTGAAAAAGGGGTCATTACTTAAATGTTTCATTTACCTATTATTTTATCAAATAATAACGCTGTAGTCCCAGAAGTTGCTCACAATGGAGATGCTGGTCTTGACTTGGTTGCCTGTGAAGACTATACTCTATACTTGGGTGAAGTAAATTCAGTTAGTACCGGGATAGGCATTGCTATTCCATTAGGATATTGCGGATTAGTACTTCCGCGCTCTTCTATGGGCAAGAAAGGCATTATCATCCCTAACGCTCCCGGACTTATTGATTCTGGATACCGTGGAGAAGTAAAAGTAATGCTTTTAAATTTGTCTAACAATATCTATAAGATTAAAAAGGGAGACAAGATCGCGCAATTAGTTATTGTTCAACATGAGCGCGTTTCTCTTGAAGAAGTTAACGAACTTCCACCTTCACACGACGGTAGGGGTGTCGGCGGGTTCGGATCTTCTGGAAAGTAAGATCTAAATTATTTTTAGTTACTGTAATGTAAAGTGTACTTTGTTGTATTTAAAGGAGCGTAGAATGGAAGAGAACGAGAAGCAGCAAAAGTTTAGTCCGTCTGGACTTGGAGAGATTATTTTTAAAGAGAGATACGCTAGAAATGAAGAAGAGACTTGGGAAGAAGCCTGCGAAAGAGTTGCGCGTCATATCGCTGACGCAGAGACTAATGGAAAAGTTAACAAGTACTCAGAAAAATTTTATGAGGAATTGGTAACAAATAGGTTTATGCCCGGTGGTCGTATTTGGTACGGGGCTGGTCGTCCAAAGGGACAGTTACTTAACTGTTTTGTTATTCCAGTAGACGATTCCCGAGAAGGTTGGGGAAAGATGCTTTATGACACTACTGTTATTTCAGGTTTAGGTGGCGGCATTGGAGCAAACTATTCAAAGCCCCGTCCTCGCGGATTCGCAATTAAGGGAACTGGTGGAGTATCAACAGGTGCTGTGTCTGCTATGAAGATGCAAGACGGTATCGCTAATGAACTTCGTCAAGGCGGTGGGCGTCGTGCTGCTCTTATGCAGTGCCTTAATATTAATCACCCAGATCTTGAAGAGTTTCTTCACGTTAAACTAGATCGTCAAGAACTTGAAAATGCAAACATTTCTGTTGTTCTTAATATGCCAACAGAAGAATTTGTAAGATTAGTTCAAGAAGATGGTGATATTGTATTAGAATTCAATGGACTCCCAACTGGTGAAATCCTTAAGGCTAAAGAAGTTTGGGAGACTCTTGTAACAAATGCGTGGAATTCTGGTGAGCCGGGTGTTCTTAATGGGCACCTTGCAAACAAGATGAACAACATATACTACTATGAAGAACTTATTTCTACTAATCCTTGTGGTGAAATTTGGTTAGGCGCATATGATTGTTGTGATCTTGGCTCTTTGGTCCTTCCAAGATTTGTTAAGGACGGAGAATTTGATTGGGACCAGTTTGATGCTTCAATTCGTCTTGCTGTTCGTTTCTTAGATAATGTACTTGATGTTAATCATTTTCCTCTTCCTGAGATTCAAGAGAAGTGCCACATGAACCGTCGCCTTGGCGCTGGCGTTATGGGACTTCACACTATGCTTTTAAAATTGGGTCTTCGTTACGATTCAGAAGAAGGATTTGAATTCGTTAATAAACTATTTGAGTTTTACAAGAATGTAGCCTATGATGCTTCTGCAACTCTTGCTGCTGAGAAGGGACCATTCCCCGGTTTTGATCGTGACAAATATTTGCAAGGTGGTTTTGCTAAGACGCTTAAGCGTGGTATTCGTAACAAGATCAAGGCTCACGGTCTTCGCAACTGTGCCCTTATGACTATTGCTCCTACCGGAACTACTTCTATGGTATCTGGTGTAACTAGCGGCATTGAGCCTTTGTTTGCTCCCGTATACTGGCGTCGTTATCGTGTTAGCGATGAAAAAGGTCGTGACCAGAAAAAACAAGAACTTGTTATTACAGATGAATATAAGGAGTTTGGTGAGATTGCCGTTGGTGCTTATGACATTCCTGTAGAAGCACATTTTGAAATGCAGAAGACTGTGCAAAAGCACATTGATAATGCAGTATCAAAGACAATTAATCTTCCAAAAGAGTATCCACTTGACAATCTTAGCGACTTATGGTTACAATACCTTGATTCATGCAAGGGAACAACTATTTATCGTCAAGGTTCTCGCGGAGAAGAGCCACTAGAACACATTCCTGTAGCAGAGGCTAAAAAGATTATTGAAGAGCAAGGTATTGTCATTGAAGGATCTAACTTTGCTGAACTTAATTCTCTTGAGTGTGTTGGTGGGGTTTGCGATATTCCAGATTTAGAAGAAGTTGCTGCTGCATAAGGTTAGTTGCTATAATTAAATAGCAACGTTCGGGAGTAGTTCAGTGGTAGAACAGTCGGCTGTTAACCGATATGTCGCAGGTTCGAATCCTGCCTCCCGAGTATGCGGCTATAGTTTAGGGGTAAAACGTTGGCCTTCCAAGCCATATTCGTCGGTTCGATTCCGACTAGCCGCTTGCAGTATGATATAATGTAAAAAACAGATTGGAGTATGATATGGTTAATGAGCGTAAGAAGAACACAGATCCTCGCAAGGGGACTCCCGAAGTACTTCATCCAAATAAGTCAGAGCAGGATCGCATGCCTTCGGCAGAGCGTCCTCGCGTTAAGAAAGCCCAACAGTGGGCAGATCAGATGCAAAAGGATAGACCAAGCGGTATAGGATTAACAGGTTAATAATCCTCTCCGTGTAACTCAGTGGACAGAGTAACGGACTTCTAATCCGTAGGTCGCAGGTTCGAATCCTGCCACGGAGGTTTGGGCGAGTAACTCAGTTGGTCAGAGTGCCTGCTTTACACGCAGGAAGTCGGGGGTTCAAGTCCCTCCTTGCCCATGAGGGGAAGTGGTGAAATTGGCAGACACGACGGACTCAAAATCCGTTGCCGCAAGGCGTGGGGGTTCAAGTCCCTCCTTCCCTACTGGCCCATCGTTCAACGGTTAGGACGCGACTCTTATAAAGTCGTAATCTGGGTTCGATTCCCAGTGGGCCGATGAAAAGAACTAATATGAGCATACATGACAAAAAGAAATAAGGGGGCGTGGCGGAATTGGCATACGCAGAGGACTTAAAATCCTTAACCTGTAAGGTTTGTGGGTTCGACTCCCACCGCCCCTACTAAAAAAATAGTGCATAATTATTTTCTATTACGGAAACTAATAACAAAGGATTGCGACTATGGTTGAAGAAGAAACAATGACTAATGATATAGATTATAGACCAATGGATGATCCGTTTGATGAGTTCCAAAGGGCTAAATCTGACTACATTCATATAAGTAAAACTTATAAAAATTATTTTTCTGCTGAATCATACCTAGAAGCAGAAGAAAAAGCATGGATAAGATTACAAAATGCTTTAAAAGATCCAAACTTAGAACTATAAAAACTATTTTGGTTTTGATATAATCAAACTTATAGGGCGCATTCGTCTAGTGGTCTAGGACTCGGGACTTTCATTCCCGCAACAGGGGTTCGAACCCCCTATGCGCTATCACTATTTAAAAATAGGAGGAATAATGGCAAGAGCAAAGCATCGGTGGCGTAGACAACGTGATCAAATGTGGGCGTTAATAAATAAAGTTGAACGTCAACGAAAGCATCAAGAAATGCTAGAAGAGCATAAAAATATTAAAAAGGCTGGGTTGCGACCCACTAAACAAGAAGAAGTACAAGTTACTGAATAAGTTTTACTCCGGGATCGTCTAATGGTAGGACAGAAGGCTTTGGACCTTCTAATCTAGGTTCGAATCCTAGTCCCGGATTTTATTTATCTTTTATTACTAAGCATAAGTAATAGAGGATAATATTATGAATATCTATATACTTTCTTGGGTGCTTGCAGTACTCAGTTTAATTGGAATGTGGAATGTAGGGAAATACCGACTTTGGGCTTGGATTTATTTAGGTTGCCTAGAAATCCTTTGGACTTTTTATGGTATAATGACTAAACAATACGGATTTATCTTACTCACCGTTGGATACATAACGATTTATGTGATAAACTATAAAAGATGGAAACAGAAAGAAAACTAATTGAATTGGCAGTGGTATGACTGGTTTTTCTTTGTAGTCCTTGTTATAATATTCTTATGGTTTTTATATTGGGGACTTAAAGATTAATATATGGCTCTATGGCGTAATGGCAGCGTAGGGGACTTTTAATCCTTCAGGTCTAGGTTCGAATCCTAGTGGGGCCACTATGACTAATCAACAAATATTATATGCAATAGAAAAATATCCTGATAATATGATATCTTCAATTGAAGTTATATGTGATATCTATAACATAGACATTTTTCATGCTTATGCTATAGTTCAAGATGAGCATGGACCGTTATATGATAACTCTCCATTATTAAAATAATATAGAGAAAGGACTGTAATTTGAATACAGCCACTGACAGCCGTAATGTTATTGATTACTATAAGTATTGGAATGAGGATGCTATTAAGGCATCTTTAGATAAGGTGAGGTTTCCGTTTGTTGTTGCAATCGAAAACTTTGACAAGGATTTTAATATTTCCACTACCATTCGTAATTGTAATGCTTTTACTGGAAAAGAAGTATGGATTCTTGGGCGTCGAAGGTGGGACCGTCGCGGTGCTGTCGGTACTCATCACTATGAGCATCTTAAGTTTGGTGCATCTCTACAGAATACGGTAGATGCTCATCCTGACTATCGTGTGGTAGTATTTGAAAACTACAATAATGCACAGGATATCCGTGAGTATGATTGGAACGAAAAGACTATTATGGTTTTTGGGCAGGAAAGCATTGGAGTTACCGACAAGGCTATGGATCTTGCTGACGACGTTGTTTATATTCCTCAGTTTGGATCTACCCGCTCTCTTAATGTTGGAGTGGCTAGCGGTATCGCAATGTATTCTTATATTCAGCAGTTTGGAGGTTGATAATGAGTTATCGAATTAAAGAAATTCGCACTACATTGGCACAGGCTAATTATTATCCAGCAGGGTTGAGTGCAGATCTAGACGCGCAGTTGCGAGATAAGATGCAAAGCGATATTGAATGGTTGTTGAATGAACTTGAACGTCTGCTAAAGGAAACAGTATGAGTGACCGCCTCGCAGAGATACGCGCACGGCTGGATGCGGCTCCATCGGCTTGCGACTGGTGGGTAGAAAAACTTCCAGATAAGGAGTAATTAATGGCTAATAAGATTGAAGAGTTTCTTGCTGTAACTGAGAATATGGCAGAGCGCTCTACACTTAAGCGCTTTCAGGTCGGTGCCCTTATCCATAGAGATGGAGAGATTAGTACCGGATGGGCGCATATGTCCGATCTTAAGTTGCAGAGTTATATTTCTATTCATGCAGAGATTCATGCCCTTTGGAGGGCTAACCCTAAGTTCCTTGAAGGAGCAGATTGTTTTCTTGTAACTCTATCTGCCAAGAGTAAGAATCGCACTAATAGCAAGCCCTGTAAGTCTTGTATGGCCCACCTTTACGATGCGGGTATTCGTAAGGTCTATTATTCTGTAAGTAATGATGAATATGGCGAGATTGATTTTAGGCATGGTTTTCCTGATATCAAGATGATTAAGGCTCGCACGGCAGAAGATTGGAGTAATAATTAGATGTATGACTATCTAGTGGTTGGAGCAGGATTATTTGGAGCAACGTTTGCTCGCATCATGACCGATTCTGGAAAAAGTTGTTTAGTAATTGATAAGCGAGAGCATATTGGCGGCAACGTATATACAGAAAAGCATGAGGGCATTCATGTTCATAAATATGGTCCTCATATTTTTCATACATCAAATCAAGATATTTGGGATTTTGTAAATAAATATGCAGAGTTTAATAATTATACTCATAGGGTTAAGGCATTCTATAAAAGAAAATTTTATACTTTACCTTTCAATTTAAAAACATTTAATGAAATTGCTAATGCTTCTAGTATTAAACAATTGCAAGGTTGGATTGAACAATGGAACGAACTACCAAACAAACAATCTAATTTAGAAACTTGGGCAATATCACAAGTAGGTCCAGAAGTTTATAAAACGCTTATTAAAGGCTATACAGAGAAGCAGTGGGGCAAACCTCCGTCAGAGTTGCCAGCAGATATTATTAAACGTCTTCCTATTCGTATGACTTTTGATGATAACTATTTTAATGATACTTATCAGGGTATCCCAGTAAACGGATATACAGATATGATATCTAATATTCTTAAAGATATTCCATATCTAACAAATATGCCATATGCTCATCATCTTAAAGAATTGGCTCATAAAGTCGTTTACACAGGACCAATTGATGAGTTTTTTGATTATGAACTGGGTAAACTTGAATATCGTTCATTAGATCTTGTAAATGAAGTTTATGAGTCTGAATATTATCAAGGTTGTGCCCAAATAAATTATACAGAAAAGTTTATTCCTCATACGAGAATTGTTGAGCATAAGCATTTCTACCCCGGACTAAAAACAGACAAAACAATCATTACTAGAGAATTTCCTACAAAGTTTGGCGAACCTTATTACCCAATAAACGATAAGAAAAACAACGATCTATATAATGAATATAGAAAAATGGCTAAGGTAAAAGCACCAAAAGTTATTTTTGGAGGTAGGCTTGGCAACTATAAATACTATGATATGCATCAAGTTATTGGACAAGCAATGAAATATGCTAAACTAGAAAAAGAAGAAAAAACGAACAATTAAATAGTGGTTACTTGGGGATGAATTAGTTTCGACCTATAGAGAAGCCAAATCAATCAGCGGTTAGTTACCTCATAACTCCTGCTTGGATAAGCAAATAAACATAAATGGCAACTTAAATGAAGTCATCGTTCCAGACACTTTCCCCGCCTCATGGGTAGAGGAATTTGCTGGAGTAGCCGCTTAGTCTACAACTACTAAGCACAGTAGTAAACCGAAGTACAATGTAGTATAATATGCTGTATAAGTTGATTTGAGGGAACTATATGGGACACCGGGGCAGAGCCGGTCATCTCCATACAACGCGGGGTGGAGAAGTGGTTATCTCGTCGGCTTCATGCGTCGAAGATCGAAGGTTCGAATCCTTCCCCCGCTATATGTTACATAACAAAAATAAAATTAAGAAGGCCCGCATAAAGCGGGCCTTTATTTTTGGGTTAGTAACACTAATTGCAAACTTACTATATAAGAAAGGAGTAGTATATAAGAAGATGATAGGACAGTTTATTATTATTTATAGCGCCGCTTTGCTTGACATACTGTATGGTGCTGCTGCTATAATACATAAAGGAAAGGATGAATAATGGAAGTATGGATTAGAGATAATGAAAGTGTGGCTCTTTTATATAGAGTCCATGAAGAAGAGCGCACAATGTTTAAAGAATTTGCATTTGATTTTTACCAACGCTCACCCCTCGGATGGGTAAAAATTGGCAACACGCATAATTTTTCATCAAAAAAGACCGCCATTAAAAGTTTGTCTAGAATGGGTTATCAGAAAGATCCTGATCAGAAAGATCTATATCCAGTTGGGGATCTTCTTTCGCTATAAGAAGTTCAAGAGTTTGCTCTGATTCTTCCTCTACCTCTCTCATTATGGCTAAAATATTCTCTAAAGAAAAATCTATCTGGTCGTAAGAGGGGTTTCCAATAGATAGATGCATAATTTTTTTACACCATTCTATTGCCTCTTTAACATTATAACGATCAGATAGTTCCTTCTTAATACAGCGTGGGGGACGAACTCCAATAAAAAATGCATGAGTTCCTTCTTTGTCTTTTAGAAAGTCCTCAAGCATATCTGCTCGTATTTCTTCTGTTTGGTTATTAGCAAAAGAAGAGATGAGTAAGTTGCCCTTACCCTTTGGTTCAATAAGATAAATACCTTTTTTATCTTCTATACTAAGTATTTGTTCTTCTATTTCTTGAAAAGAACCATATTTAATAATCACTATTACATTATATCATGTTTTAATAATATAATTCATTACTAGATAGGGTGGCATATTTGTGTGAGAAGATCCCCCACCAGTATTATTAATTGTCACATTTGCGTATCCAGTATTTGTTGTTAGCGACCCGTTTGCTCCATAAGTGGCAACATCAAATGCTCCAGTATCACCACCACCTAAACTATCACCACCAGCACTTGTTGGGTATGTATGAGTGTGACCAGAATCTGTTGCAACGTGAGAGTGAGAAGGTATTTGTGTTACATCAAGAGTAACATTTTCTGTTCCTCCAGCATCTCCTTCTGACCTTCCATTTCCCGTACCGATAGGCATACGAGTAGAAAGATCTGGAACATTAAAGGCAGTACCACTACCACCATAATTGTATTGAACAACTGCGAATAAATCTGGGTAATCTGCTGTACCGATAGATGCTCCATCGCACAATAAGTATCCACTAGGGGCAGAAGTTCCCGCATAAGGTAAAACGGCTCCTACTGGGTTAGCGTAACTATTTAAATGGTTTAAATTGTCTCTTACTTCTGTATTCCACATTGTAACGGTTAAAGTTCCGTTACCAACGGCAGTAGATGGTGTTGTGTAACTCATTTTTGTTCCTTAATATTTATCCTAATCATTACCAAAAGTAGACTCATCAAATATAGCCTGATCGAATATAATTCCTTGATTTGTATCTTCTGTTGCTGAAAAAGAATCGTCAACAGTAATTGATCTGCTAGACAATTCTCTTAATCTCCCCATCTTTGCATAATGAGGAATTATTTCATATCCATATATCCAAGCGTTTGTTGTGTATGCTCTTGCTCTAACTTTTAATTTATTATATTCAGAAATTGCTGCAATATAATCCTTATTTATTTCATTTTGATCAAGAACTTCTTGATGGATAGAGATATTATCTATGAATATAAACGGGTAGTCTGGATTAAAACTATTAAAAGTATTATGAGGAATAGTTGCTGTTGGTCCCGGTATTTTTAATTTATAATCAAAAATTAGATCTGATGACAAGTTTTCATTAGCGATCAAATCTCCATCCCAGTATAAAGTTAAAATACTTCCGTGATAGTCATATGTAAAACATGCTGTATGCCAATTTTGATCGTTCCAAGTAGGAACAGTTGCAGTTACTGTTCCTACATTATTAGAAGTAAAGACTAAATTGTTTGTATTTTGAATTGAGAAAGACCAACTATTTGTATCAGAAGCAAGAGCATCTTGACAAGAAAGAATTGTAATATCATTATTAATTGTGTCTGTATAAAATCTTATTGAACCAGTTATATTTGTTGCAGAACCCACTCCAATTCCAAATATTTCTCCTAAAGTTACAGTTCCTCTTGTTTCTAAATAACTTTCAGTACCTCCATAAATTGCAATTGCTTTGTTATTTTTAAACTTTTTAACACTTTCAGGAATATAATAATCATTTGCTCCAACAGAACCTACTCCAGAAATTGCAATTGACTCTCCTGTTGGAGATAACCAGCCGGGAGTATTCACAAGATAGTCATTTAGGCTACCAATACTTGTTGTTATAAATTCTCCAACCGTATAACTAACGTCGTCTTTTGGCAGCACATATCCAGCATCCCCTGTATTAAATTCCCAAAGTATATAAGGATTTTTATTAATGATTGATGTATAGTAATTTTGAGATGCAAAATTGATAGATTTGTATTCTCCATTGATTGCATCTAAAAATGGAACATAAGTTCTTCCGTCGTTATTTGATGCTTCCCATTCTACTGCCTCTAGCGTTAGTTGAACATCTTCAATCCAAAAATATCCATAGGGATCTGTAATGGGTGGGATAGGTTCTATTTCTCCATAATGACCAATTTCTAAAACAAATTGATTATTATAAAGCACATTAGTTGATAATGGAATATCAACTTCATTCCATTCGTTTGGTACAAGATCGGGCAAATCTTGAAGATAAAGAACTCTTGTTTTATTTTCGTTCCAAAATACAATTCTAAAATCTCCAACATTTAATAAATCATTAAATCTTATTTTTGTTTTAAATATAAGTTTTGAAAAATCATTAATTTTTAATTTTGACTTATATTGAACAGCAGCAATTTTTGCATCTTCTTTTTTAATAATTTTAAGAGATTTTGATCTATAAAATATATTTGTATCTTCTTCTACAACAACATCATCAATATCTGCATTTTGTGGATTTGCAATAAAGCCGCATTCTGTTTTTCCTGAAAAATTAAAATTGTTAGTATTTTGTACTCTTTCAAAATCTTCAATATTTCCAGATAGTAATTCAATATCTGGAACAGAACTTGAAAATAAACTGACTGCTTTTACAGGACTATAAGAATTAAAAGTTTTAGATTCATATTCTGCAAGAACTGCTTCTTTTGAATAAATGTAATCTACATTAAATCCACCTACTTCAGAAGGTTTAAATTGATATCCTGCATACCCTTTACCATAATCATCTAAATCTATATCTAAGACTTTGCCTCTAAGCCAAGGATTAGAAATATTTTGTTTTCCTGTTTCAATAATTCTTTCTTTTACAAAACCAGAGCCATCTTCACTTGAAAATAATATTGATTCCCATTTATTTCCAACAAAGTTTGTTACAAAAAAATAATCTCCTTGCGTTATGGGTTCGTCGTGGATAATATTAAAAACTTCATTATCTAAATTACCTAAATGGTCTTCATACATTTTAATTTCTATATTATTTGATGTAATTAACAATTTAGAACGTAAATATGAATTAGCGTCTGCTGCAATCGTAGGATAAAAAGCAGTCCCGGGATATAAACCGCTGGTACTTGGATAAGTAACACTACCACCACTAATAGCCGCTGTTCCAAAAATAAAATCAGGATTTACTCTCCCAAACATGGAAAATTCTGTTGTTCCAGAACTCGGCGCAGTCTGCAAACTAATTTTTGCAACATATGTAAAATCTTTAACTTTTAAACCATTTTGTATTAAAACAGGCATATCATTTTGAGATACAGTGGGCCAAGTTTCTCTACTCAAAACTCCAGTTTTATTATTTACATTAGCATAAGAGTGTGAATATGTGGTTGGAACCATTTTTAGTTGACCAGTTCTAAATACAAAAGACCCACCATTGCTAACTATATTAAATTTAATTCTTTTTAAAGATGAAAGATCAACGACTCCAGAATCAGGAATTGATTGATTTGTCAAAACATTTCTATTAATTTTCCATAAATGGTCTGCGGTCCCAGCGTCAATTATTGGTATCTCTAATTCGCTTGAATCAAAT
>Ga0255757_10000071_pt1 | contig 91853 bp, 59 predicted proteins | sample 071ome_27_FD_179957 | JGI IMG/M metagenome (GOLD analysis project Ga0255757, IMG submission 179957) | Coastal salt marsh microbial communities from the Groves Creek Marsh, Skidaway Island, Georgia - 071409AT metaG (version 2) | ecosystem: Environmental > Aquatic > Marine > Intertidal zone >...
CCGCAGCCTTGAGCGTCTTGATGTCACCGGAATGGTCGTGCTTCGGCAACGCAGAGATGGTCGCTTCAAGCGTTTTGATTTTCTTGGCGTAGTCTTGCTTTGGTAGAGCCGCGACCGCAGCCTTGAGCGTCTTGATGTCGCCAGCGTGATCACGCTTCCGTAACGCATCGACGGCAGCAGCGAGATCACGAATCTCCTTGATGCGGTCGTTCTTCGGCAACGCCGCGACCGCAGCTTCGAGAACCTTAATCTCTTGACCGTAGTCTCGATTCGGCAAGGATTTCACAGCGTCTCGAAGCTGAGCGAGTTTACCTTCGTAATCCCGCTTCGAAAGCGCCTCCGTCGTCACGAACGACTTTTGCCCCTTCTTCAACGCCTTGACATCCTCCTTCGTCGCGAACGCGTCTCTGTCGCGCTTCAAACCTTCAAATGCCTCAGACATGGCTCGAATCTCAAGGTTCACGGCTCTCTTCACATTCGCCTCGACCGCTTTGGCACGTCGAGACAATTCCCTCGTCGTTGCCGTCCTTTCCGTCTCCCTCGCAATCTCCGCCGCCGCGAGCGTCGCATCGAGTCTCGCAACGCTCGCTTTTTCATCTCTCAACCGCGCCAAGTCAAACTCAACCTGCGTCAACCGTTTCGTCGTCGGTCCGAGGTGCATTCCGCTCGCGCTCACACGCACGCTTGCCAACGACAAAGCCATTGAATGCACGTGCCACGTCTGCAACAACACCGCCGCGAGCGCGACGACGACGACGCACGTCGTTGCGACGATGAGCGGCACCGTCGTTCTCACCGCGATCGATTTCCTCGGCACGACGATGTCGCCGGAATCGTCGTCGTCGTACGTCACCGGCGCGAGCGCGCCGGCTGAATCGTAATCGGCGTCTGAATCGTCGCGTGGACGCATCGTCGCTTTGCGTCTTCCTCTCCCTCGTCCCGTCGGCATCGCCGTCGTGGGAGCGCGCGTTCGACTCTCCCGAACGTCCCGACGGACGGACGGATCGACGTTCGCGCTCCTGTCGGCGTCGGCGTCGACGCGGTCTGGCGCGAAAGTTAAATGAAGCGCGTGACACAAGTACGAGGGGATACCTGACGATTCATAACTCGATAGAAAAAGTTCGTTAGAGAGATTTTGTATTCGAAAGAATCGCGCGCGCGCCGCGACCGCGACTTGACGCGTCACACCGCGGATCGGCGCGCGTGGAAGACGCGCGGTATGACGCGCGCGCGCGTGAGTTCGGACGGGTCTTCTCGATCGCCGCGATCGGGACGTGAAGGGGCTTTGTCGTCGTCGTGGTTGTTCGAAGACCTGAGAGAGGGTGAGGTGGACCCGGATACCGCGCGAGGGATCGCGGGGGTGGAAGCGTCGTCGTCGGGCGATGAGGCGGGAGAGGTGTGGCAGGTGTTAAATGTCGTGGACGTTTCGCGCGGGCGGGACGGGGCAGGGCCGACCGCGGAGGATGGGGAGTGTTCGACAACGGAGAGCGGGCGACGGGTGCTTAAACTGACGGCGTTGAGAGGTAGAGACGGGGCGTTGGGAACGCTCGTGGAGCGCGCGCGGTGGTCCGCGGTGCGAGGGATCGAAGAAGTGGTTCCGGGAAGTAAAATCCTCGTGCATCGAAGAAAGACGACGACGGTGAATGCGCTGATGATGGTGGACAGGGACGGCGTGACGCCGCTGGGTGGACGCGCGCCGGGAATCACCGAGACATGGGAAAAGGATCAGAAATCCCGCGCACAGGCGCTCAGTGCCGCAACGGCTGAATCGGAAACGTCGGCACGAGCACCCAAGTTTATCTCCACCTTTGATCCGTCGGCTCAGGTGCGGATTCGCGTCAAGGCGTCCTCATCCGTTGCTTTGCCTTCGATTTCATCCGTTGCTCGTCGTCTCTCAGACGTCCGCGTCACTGAAGACACATCTCGGTCGAAACCACCGTCTTCGCCAATATCCAAAGCACCACAGCCGCCGTCAACACCATCAGAACATCAACCAAACCCATCCTCCACGGTCGAATCATCGTCTCAAGCCGTCGTCGCCCGAGTCAAGCCGAAACTTCCGCCTAAGCGGCGTCTCTCATCCGCCGATGTCTTCTAATCCCCGTACCGATCACGCCCAACGAACAAACACTCGATAGTCAAGTAGCGCTCATTCTTTACTTTTGAAAATTGACGAACGGGATTTCGAACCATCGCCGGCGCGTCGAACCGCCCACCCGTTCGATTTCCGTTTGCCGCGCTCAAATCCACTCAGATCCAATTATACTAAATACGCATATGTAATTGGGAGAAAAACCCGCGTGTCAAGGGTTTGAACGAACGATTTTGGAGCGGACGCACGCGTCGTCAGTTTCAACCCCGCGTTGACCGCACCGACATCGCGATGGGACGCCCCGCGACGCCGCGCGTCATCACACGATGTGCGTCTGCGATGACGCGGACGGCGACATCGGTTTCGTCTTCGTCGTCGTGCGCATCCACGCCGACAACAAGCGTGGAGATGATGATGTTGGACCGAGGCTGGAAGAGCAGAATCCGCGGCGTATCTACGCTCTCGCGACGACGATTGGATGATGTATCCACCGCGAGCGCGACACGAGGATTTACGAAACGCGATGCCGCGGTTCGGGCGATGGGGTTCGCGTCGTCGGCGACGACGCTTCCGGAACACGCGGTGCTTCCGATGCCGGCGCTGTCGCCGACGATGGAACGCGGAGGCTTGGCCAAGTGGCACAAGGCGGTCGGAGATGCGGTGCGTGCGGGTGACGTGATCGCGGACGTGGAGACAGATAAGGCGACGATGGCGATGGAGGCGACGGATGATGGGTTCATGGCGGCGATTTTGGTGCCGGAAGGAAGCGAGGATGTGGAGGTGGGAACGCCGGTGTGCGTGACGGTGGAGAACGAGGAGGACGTCAGCGCGTTTAAGGATTACGAGGCGACTCCGGTGGAAACGCCCAGTGGTGCTGGGGCGGCTCCGGTTGAGGCTCCGGCGGCGCCCACAGCGGCGCCAGTAGCGGCGGCGTCGGTACCGGCGACGACGCGAGCTCCGGCGCCGGCGAGGGACGTGGGTGACAGAGTGTTCGCATCACCGTTGGCGAGACGTTTGGCGCAAGAGCGCGGGATCACGCTTGCACACGTGCGTGGTACCGGGCCGAACGGAAGAATCATCGCGGATGATGTCCTGGCGGCGCGAGCCGACGCGGCTGCGGGCGTCGTCGCGGCGCAAACTATCGTTGCCGAGCACCCGCTTTCCAAATTTTTCCCAGACTTTGAAGACGTGAGCGTGAGCGCCATCAAGCGCGTGACGGCCCAGCGTTTGACAGAAAGCAAACAACAAGTCCCGCACTTTTACCTCACTGTCGACATTCGTCTCGATAACATGATGGACATTCGCCAGACGCTCAACAAGCAGTTGGTGGAGGATAAGACGGCGGAAGGCGCCAAGATTAGCGTCAACGATTTCATCATCAAGGCGAGCTCCAAGGCGCTGCTTGACGTGCCGGACGTGAACGCGAGCTGGTTAGGCGACAAGATTCGCAAGTACAAGAAAGCGGACATTTCTGTCGCTGTTCAAACGGATCGCGGTTTGATGGTGCCCATCGTGCGTTCGGCGTGCTGCCTCGGGTTGAAGTCTATTAGCTCTGAGGTCAAGGCGCTCGCAGGGCGCGCGCGCGAGGGCACGCTAACGCCGCGAGACATGACTGGCGGTACGTTTACAATCAGTAACCTCGGCATGTATGGCGTCAAGTCGTTTGCGGCGATCGTCAACCCGCCTCAGGCGGCGATTCTTGCCGTCGGCGGCGCACGAAAGGAAGTCGTCAAGGCGGATAGCGGGTACGAAGAGGTGCTCGTGATGAGCGCGACGCTTAGCTGCGACCATCGCGTCGTCGATGGTGCTGTCGGTGCGCAATGGTTGCAGTCGTTCAAGCGCTACTTAGAAGACCCGATGAAGATGCTGCTTTAAGGCGAGCGACGTCGTTTGCTTACCTATAGTGTCTACGCTTACTATTAATACTCCCAGATTCCTGTTCTACTTATTGCTCAACGTTTCCTTGGCTCGCTCCAAGTCGTCGAATACTTCTCTAGGGACGGCTCTCGCTCCGATGATGTCGACGTTTCGATCTTCGCTAATGGTGTACTCTACTTCGACATCGCACAGAATGACTCGGTACGTGTCAAATTTACGCTTTTCAGCCGGCGCGTTCCGCTCGCGAATGGATCGAATGTCGTACGACAACACTTCTTTGACAAAAACGACGAACTCATCGACGTCGGAGTACAGTTTGGCGGCCGATTTGCTTCTATTGAAAGAGTTCGAGAGCGCCGTCTCGGCTTCCTTTGCGACTTCGACGCGTTGAATCTTCAACGGTTCATCCTGACCAATCGCCTCTCTCCCCACCCAATTAGGCGCTGTGGACCGTTCGATGGAATCACAGAATGGAACGTACGGCTTTATATCCAAAACCGGCGTCCCGTCCACCAAATCTATCCCCCCGATGACCACGACGCCTCTTTTTGCGTCGACGCACTCCACCGTTCCCACCGACAACCCAATGGGTATCGGTCTATGCGGCGTCCTCGTCGCCAGTACACCCATCCGTTTCCCATCCAATCGCGGCACGGACACTTTCCCTTTGCTCGCACCACCGCTCTTCGTTCCCGTGAGGTTCGTGTTGGCGTGAAAGACGTAAATCACCCACGCGTGCGAGTACTCGTCCAGTCCCTCGAGGAGGTCACGCGGCAACCTTGCCTCCATCTTCACCTCGCACCTCGCGCTCGGAACGAGCGCCCCGCCCTGACGCGGGGTCCCGTTGCGTCTAGAAAACGCCGAACGAGCGTACGCGATCGGTTCAAACATCCCCTTCACCCGCGGTGTTTCCCGAACGCGTAAGATTGATTGCAAACGCGCCTTTTCCCGAGCGGCGGCGGTCAATTTCTTCTTGAGCGAAGTGACGATGGTGACGTGCGCAGCGACGGCGAGGGCGGACGCAGTGGCGAGGAACGTGCGGAGAACACCTCCTCGACCGTCATGAGGCATGACGGCTGTGTCCTCGCGCAATGTGACGAAGGGAATGGGCACGCTGAGCGCGTCGTTTTGAAGCTGGTTGCCCGGCGCGCACGCGAGCGGACATTTACACATTCGTCAAGAATTCATTTATTACCGATAGTCATCCTACTCGCGCAAGCGTACACATCATTTAAATACCTCAAACTCATCCTCGTCCTCGTCGTCGTCCTCAAAATCGTCCTCATCGTCGTAATCGACGTCGCCGAATTCATCCTGTTGTTCGCGCGTTTCCGTCACGAATGGAAGCTCCACCTGTTCCGCATTCTTATAGAGCCCATCTAAATCGTAATGCGTCCGAGACGACGGTGAAAACACGTGAACGACGACGTCTGAGCAGTCCAAACACGCCCAATCGCCTTGCTGCGCCGCGCTCTTCGGCACGACGAGACCATACTCGTCGTTGGCCAAATCTCGCATCTTCGCGCAGCACGCGTTCATCTGTGGCCGGTTAAACGCGGTCGCGAGCACGAGATACCTCGCCCAGTACACAGATTTGGATACTTTAAGCACTTGGACCTCTACTGCGCGCGTATCGTCCGCGATGACGGCGAATTCAATCGCCATCTTTCTCGCTTGCGCGTCCTCCTCGTCCTCGTCCACGTCCTCCGCGCTCGCCCGCGTCGCTGCCGACCGCATCGCCGACGCCCGTCGACGCGTCCATCCCACCCTACCACGCGACGCTCGGACCATCGTCGCCATCGTCGCCGTCGTCGCTTCACACCGCACGGCCGACGTTCGTCCCGCGCATCCGCCCGCCCGCGTCTCTCGAACGAAGCAGCCGCCGGCACGACCCACGGCCGGTGTCGTCATCGTCATCATCATTACGCGCGCTTCGGCGTCGCCCCAGCCCCGGGATCAATCGCGTCGATCAACCGCGATGAACCGCGATGCGTGCGCGCCCCGCGTTCGGTGGCGCGTGTCGATGAAAAGACGTCGCGTCGTCGACGCGTCGACGTGTCACGCGCGCACTCGGCGCACATTTGCGCTTTTTGGACGGTTCGCAATAGACACAAAACTGACCCTTCACAAACCATGATTTAACAGAGACTCTCACCCTAGGTCAAAAGCAGGAATGGTGAATCGCCAGACGGGCCCAAAACAGTGTTTTATACTGAATACCCATAGTACACGCCATCCGAAAGGACGCCTTCCAGTGCAGAGCGAAGACGTCACACTGAGACGCGCGAAATCACGCAATGTTTGCCGTTCAAGCCACGACGCGCATCGGTACGTAGTACATCTCGTCGACGACGACGCGCTCACGTTTCACTCGCTTTTTTTTGTGTCTGTGTTTGTCATCATTGCCGGTGCCGGCGGTGACTCGCACCGCGTGGGGCGACGGGTGGACCGGACTCACGCGGGCGGCGCATCGCGATGGGGGGTCGCGCGTGTAGACCGTCGGTGTCGACGGGCGACGGCGACGCGGGTACGGTAGGGGCGCTGAGAGCGCGTGGATGTGTGAGGGATGTTTTCGTGCGAACGCGCGCGGGGTGTTGAGACGGCGCGCGATCGCGTCGACGTCGAACGACGTCGAGGAGGGTGACGGGAGCGTCGGGACGGGTGGGTGAAGACCCTAACCCTGAAGGACGCGAAGGGAGGCGAGACGTGCGGCTTTGGGCACGCGTGAGGGCGTCTCAAGGCGGTGTGTGCAAACGAAGAGGACATCGGCACGGGTTTGCGATGCGCCATTCGACGTACTGCGTCGTTTGACCCCGTTGGCGCGGCGATAATGCGATCAGCTGACTGACGTTGCTGAAATTTTTGTGTTTTTACTTACGCGCAGCGCTCTCCACGAGCTCCTTCGCCTCCAAGGCGTCCGCGCCGCGCCGCGGTGCCGTTCAAGTTGTCGCCGCGGACAAGCGCACTCGACCGGCCGTCGCCGACGTGAGCGATTTCCAAAAGTCCGCCAACGACACTGGCAGCTCCTCTGTTCAAATCGCCCTCTTGACGAAGCGTATTGAAGGTTTGACGGTGCACTTGTTGAAGAACAAGAAGGATTACGCCACGCAACGCGGCCTCAAGAAGCTCTTGGGCCAACGTAGCCGCTTGCAAAACTACCTCGCCAAGAAGGATTACAACGAATACGTCAAGACCATGCAAGGTTTGGGCCTTCGTGTCAAGTGATTTGGTTCGGTGTGGGGTGGGCGACTTGGCGCGAGACGATGCGCGCGAAGATCTCGCGAGTCGCGGTGTAGATGAATTCGTTACTTACTATTAGGCTTTTTATAATCAAAGGGTATCATTACTCACGTATTCTCGTCTCGGTATGCATCCGTCATTCCTCCTCGGGTCCGCTCAACGTCACATCCGACCTCGTCTCCGTTTTCGCCCTCCCGCGCGCGTCGCGATTGACGAGTCTTTTGAGTCGCACGTACATGTCGTGTGTGTAAACAGTATTAGTGGGAAAAAGTAACGCCCGAACCGAGTAACGCACGACGGGTGCACACGTCTCGTCGTCGCGTCGAACGCCACCCCGACGCCGCCACTCTGCGTCGTCGCCCGCCGGACGCGAGCCGCCCCCCGATGGAGCGCGTCGAATTGGCCGTCGTCGGCGCCGGGCGCGCCGCGCTGAGCGCGCTCGCGGCGCTCCCGCGCGAAACGATTAAAGACTGCGTCGTCATCGATCCCGCGGGCACTTGGTTGCACGCCTTTGCGTCTCGACACGTGCGAAACGGCGCGACGCATCTGCGCTCGACGGTGACGCAGACCCCGTTCCCGGGTGCGTGTGGGTTGCAAACGTACATCGAGGAGACGGGGCAAGGGCGGGAGACGGTGAAACTGAACGAGGCGTACGCGGCGATACCGAGCGTAAAGGTGTACGCAGAGTATTGCGCGTTGAGCGTGTCGCGACTGTTTGGAAACGCGCGGGTGATCAAGGGTGCAGTGGTCGACGTGGACTTTGTTAGCGCGGAGAGTGATGACGTGAAAAAGGCGATGCGTGATGGTGGGTTTGATTTGGGGCGGTTCGGGGCGATGATTTTGACTTTGGATGACGGGAGAAGAGTGCTCGCGGCGCGATGCGTGTGGACGGCGAAATTTTCAGTGCCGCTCGTTCCAGAATGGGTCCTGCACGCGCGCGAATCGTACGCGACGCGACGAGTTGAAGAGGGTCAAGATGTTATGGATTGTTCGAACGAGATATTAAATGCGAGAGACGTGGATGTGAGCGTGCCGAAAACGACATTGGGCAAGAGGATACTCGTCGTCGGCGGAGGCATGACGGCGGCGACGTTGGCCATCTCGGCGTGTCGAAGGGGGGCGAAATCGGTGACACTTCTCTCTCGGAGACGGTTGACGGTGAGTGAATTCGAGTGCGACGTCAAGTATTTTGGAAACAAGGGGCTTCGCGATTTCCAAGCGTGCGGTGATATGCAAAGACGCGCCGAAATGCTAGAGACGTTCGCGACTCACGCGACCGTCAACGAGTTTACGCATCAGCAATTACTCAAAGAACAGAATGGAAAACTTCTCATTCTCGAGCAGCGAATGATTACGAGTGTCACGTGGAATCACTCAAAAAAGTGTTGGCAACTCGTCACCGTTCCGAGCGAGGCTGCGACTGTCGAATTTGAGTCTGAGCAGTATCGCCGATTTCGTGAAGGAGGTGTCAAACCCGAAGAATCTGCATTTTCCAATTTTCAAAAGGAGTCTCTGTACGATTTCGATACGATTTGGCTCGGCTGCGGCGAAGTTACAAACGTTGCGAACGATCCCGCGCTTCAAAGTCTCATCTTAGCGACAGAGATACAGATTTGCAAAGGCCTCCCGACGCTCGCAGAGGAGACGTTTGATTGCGAGCATAATCAGGGATTGTCTGCGGTCGCAGGTGGAGCCGGTGGATGTCGATGGCCCGGTACATCGCTCTACATTATTGGCGCGTACGCTAGCCTGACGATAGGACCCGGAGCGGACTTAGCAGTGGGGCAACGAATCACTGCAAAGCAAATCGCCACCACTATGAAACGACACCAATCCATGATTCTTCGTAAAATCGATCCGTATGCCGTAAAGAAACACACTGCCGACGAATGTAGCACTCCTCATTCGCATGAAGTGCGCACGAACGGTGGGCCTCCAAAGCTTCCGATTGAGATGCGCGCGAAAGGTATCATCGACATCGCGCAAATCGTTCCGCAAGGCATGAAGCTCGTTGAGCTGGAGCAGTACGACATGTATGAAGAAGACATGACGATGGATATCCGTGTGAAGCTCCCGGAACAAATTGCGAGCGAAAACATATGCGTTTGTTTTGAGCGCCAGGCGCTCGAAATGTGGGCGATAGGACGATCTTGCGCGTACAGATTTTTTGTACAGAAATTGTACAAGCCTGTCATCGTGGATCGGTGCAACCACAGAGTCTTTGCGAAGAAACAGCGAGTCACTCTCAAAATTCACAAGTACAACAACTTGTATTGGCGGTTTCTCAAAGGCTGATCGCGGCGCGCGACTTTACCGACGAATGTGGGGCTTCTAATGATGATGTACATTGAGCGAACAATACAATTTACAACTCCTTATCAGCTTCGGCGAAGACGTTCGCGCCTTCCTCCTCGATGTACTTCAACGCGTCCTCGAGCTCTTTTTTACGCGCCACTTGAATCTCTGCGACTTCTTGCGGCGTCTTCCACACGCACTTCTTGAGCGTGTGGCAAATATCGTAATGACGGTTCTTTTGCAGCGAGTAATGCAGCAAAGCCTGGATGTACGATCGGCTCTTCACAATGTCGTAACAAACTTGCTCGAGCTTCATCTTCTGACGGGCAATTCTGTACGGGTGCGTCTTGAGCGATCTGACGATGAACCTTTGGGTGTCAAGCTTGGCTTCGTACTCCTTGTCGTCCTCTGCGATTTCCACCGAGTTCTCCTCAGCCATGCGAATCGGGTCGAAACGCGTTTCATCCTCCCCCAAAAGACTGTACAACTCGTAACCGAGCAAACCGGTGTCAATGGCCCATCGGTACTCGTTCAGCGACTTGGTGGCGCGCTTACCCATCTCCGTACCCTCGTACTGCCCGTGAAGTTTCAACTGGCTCACCGCCCGCAATCTCAACCAAGCCGCTCCGACAATGCTCCCGGTAAAGTTTCCGACCCCATACTTCTCACCGAGCTTATTCCCATCGCAAAATTCATCCGGATCCGTCAACTCACTCATGTAATCGTACATCGCGCCCCCCGTCACGTCGTCGGGATGATGAAACTTTGTCCGCACCGTTTCATCGTACAAACTCTTCGTCTCATTCAACACCGCCATGCACGCCCCGCACGTCAATCCGTGCATGAACATCGTCGACAAGTCATCCGCCAACAATTGTCTTCCATCAAAGTCCGCCGCGTACGTCGGCCCCTTCAAAGGTTCGGGTTTCTTTTTCAGCGTGTCGGTGAAATCTTCACCAAACTTGACTGCATGTGCGCTTCTCGCGACGCCCGCGAGCGCGAGGAGCGCGCTCACGACGCGCGTGCGCGTCACCGTGGTCGTCTGTCGGGCTTTATTCGTCGTCATATCGTTGAGGGGTTCGCGCGATGCGATCGTACGGGTGTCGGCGCCGATCGTGGCGCGACGCAATGCCGATTAGCTGAAGGTGTTGGGTTGGATTTTTAGCTGAAGGTGTTGGATTTTTACAAGATACAAGGGAGACTATTTGGATTGAAGACAATAGGAATTAACGACGCCGACGCGTCGCGCGGGACGACGAGGATGCTTTTTTCGCCGCGCGAGAGGACCCGATCGAGACGGTCGGGGACGCCCGGCGACCACCAGATGGCTTGGATGCGGGTTTGGGTTTTGATTTGGCCGAAGAGGATTTTTTAGCCGAAGCGGCGGAACGCTCAGACTTGGACGGTGTCGGCTTGGATTTTCTGGCGCGTTTTGCCGGTTTGGCGTTGGCATCGATGGTTCCGAAGTTGGAACGGGCGAGCACCCAGGAGAGAATCTCGTCGCAGATTTCGTCGCTCGTGGGTTTTTCGTGACACAAGTCGTGGAAGACGTCGTCCACCCATTCCAAGCGCTTGTCCGAGGAAGACGCGCGCTCGTAGAGCATCGCACTGCCCTTTGGATCGGTGTACACGTCGTCGCGACCGTGAAACGTAATCATCGGCATTGTAATCTTCTCAATAACTCCCGGTTGCTTGAGCGCGAGAGAGGCGAGATAAACCTCTGCCGCGACGCGCACCCGCGTACGTTTGACGCCCGACGGCCACGTCAACACGTCGTTCTCCACCTCTTGCTGAGTAAGCGGAAACTTTACATTCTTCACCGTTTTCGGCAACGGAACGGTTGGAATCATCATGGAAAGAATCGTCGTGAACGGCAAAAGAATCTTATTCAACGGCTTGGCGGCGATGCGATCCAAACTCAACGCTGGAGCTAACGCGACGAGTCCATTTGCCGCGTCCGGGTAGTCTATCGCCGCCCGAGTCGCCACGTATCCCCCCAAGCTCGTACCAACCATGAAAACCGGAGTTCCATCCGCAAACTCCGTCTTGAGCTTGCCCACAAAGAGCGCAAAATCATCCACCAAGTGTTGAATACGTTCAAAGTAGCAACGCTTTCCGCGCGCGTAGTCTGAGCGTCCATGTCCCTGATGATCTAAACAAAACAGGCTCACTCCCGCTTCATTCGCGCGTTCGGGCCACGACGACGCGTAGTGTTGTCGCGGGGTCCCCGGTGGGTTGCTCGCGAGCATCTCAAAAGACCCGTACACGCCGATGCCGTGGGCAAAGGCGATGACCGCTTTAGGTTGCGCAACTTCCCACGAGTACCATCGTATTTTTAACCCGTGTTGATTGAAAAAGTGACCCGTGCGAGAGACGTTTGCCGCCTTGGTTTTGAGCTCTGGTTCCCACTTTCTCTTTGGGTACACCTCCATCTTCGGTCTTATCGACGTACGTGGCTGGGTACAGTCGCGGTGTGACACGATGGTTCGTCGTGCGTCAAGTCTCAGTCTTGCGCGCCTGCGGAGCCGTCGACTTTGGTTGGATTGAATAGAAATGCGGTTGTCGCGTATCGTTGACAAAATGAATGTGCTAGAGGCAAATCGTTCGACTATCTATCGCGCAAGAGTGCGCTCTCTACCAGAGCCCACCGCGTGGCGTGCGCGCTGCGACCAGGTAGGTGGCTGACGCGAACGATTTGCTGCTCGACGCTCGCGAGCGCGCGCGCCAGATTTGAAATCCACATTGCGCCCTCCGTGACGGCGGGGGCATAAGCCTGGGCAACTGCCTCGTCGACGACGGTGGTTTTGTCGTTCAAACTAGAAACGATGGATTCGATGACGGACGGATCAACCGGCTGCGGCGCGAAATCGTCGGGTCTAAACTTGGTTACGATTGCAGCGAGAGTCTTGGTGCTGAGTTTGTGGCACACAATGTCGGCGCGGAGTTTCGCGTCAACCAGCGCATCCTTGGGAATCATGCACACGTCTGCCGTCGCTCGAAGTTTTGGAATGAGCGCATCCACGCTCGTACCGAGACCAGTGCTCACCGCTGCGGCGGACAAGGCTGAAATGGCTCGCTTCAATTCCGCGCCGGCAGAAAAGGTGAGCGCGCCGCCCCCCGGAAGCATAGCGTTGCGTTCCGGGTCATCTGATGGGCTCAACATCATTTCTAAAACTTGAGAATCAAACTTCAAGAGAAGATCGATGAGGATGCCATTTTGGAGATGCGTGAGAAGCGGCTTAGCCGAGCTACCAGTCTCAGCGGTGTTGGCGACGGAATCGACACCCAATTTCGCCTTTGCGAATTGGAACATCGCCACCCACGCTCGACCGATTCGATCACCGTCACCCCTGCACGAACCAGTGACGTTTAAAAGGTTCCACGTTCCTTTGCTGCTGGACAAAAGTCCCCCAAAAGTGCTTTGCCAAAGTGCATCCAAAGCGGCATCTCGAGCGATGACTTCGAGTTGGAGAATATCGCGAGTGTCCAAATCATCCATCGTCGCCAAGCACACTCTGCAGGCGACGATTTGCGCGCATAAGAAGACGAGTCGATGCGGATTGGACGACGCACCCTTGATAGCGACGCCGAACGCATCCATGACGCGGTTGAATTCAAGCTGCGCTGCATTCGAGCATCCTGACGTTCGAGCGGCGGTGATGCGCTCTTGAAGACCGAGAGCCATTTGAAACTTGGCGTCTTCGGCGTAGCCGTGAATCAAGACATCGGACAGAGACAAGCTGATGAGCTCGCTCTCCAACGTATCATCTCGCGCTGGCTTCATGACGGAATCGGCAAATCTCGCACCAGCTGCTGGGGTGTAGAAGACGTCTTGGTGATGCAATGGGGTGGTCATGTCTGGTGAGTGCTCGGTAAAGTACATCGACGCGGCTTCTTCGGAAATTTCCGTTTCGACGTACACGTCGACTGAGCTTGTGCCCCCTTGTTGCGTGTACAATCTCGTCTCTTCTACCTGGACGCGCAGGCGTTCTTCTTCTAGTGCACGGCGCTGCAACTCTTCTTGCGCTTGAGCGGCGGCGACGGCTTCTTCCTCAGCGATGCGACGCTTTTCCTCTTCAAAAGCCCGGACGCGTTCCTCCTCTTCGATGCGCGCGCGTTCGCGCTCCGCCTCGGCAGCCCAGTGTTGTTCCTCCTCTAATCGCAAGGCTGCTTCGCGACGCGCTTCTTCTTCCTGCGCAAATTGTTCCTCCGCAAATCGTCGAGCTTCCTCTTCGGCTTGAACGCGCTCCGCTTCGATTTGCGCTTGCATGGCTTGTTCTTCCGCGACTCGGCGCTGCTCCTCTTCGAGGCGAGCGCGCGTCTCTTGTTCCTCCGCAACTCGTCGAGCTTCCTCTTCAGCCTGAACGCGCTCCGCTTCGATTTGCGCTTGCATGGCTTGTTCTTCCGCGACTCGGCGCTGCTCCTCTTCGAGGCGAGCCTGCGCTAAAGCTTCTTCCTCAACCCTTCTCGCTTGTTCCTCCGCCGCGACGCGTTCCGCTTCAATTTGTGCCAGGCGCTCCTCTTCCAGTCGAGGTCGCTCCATCTCGTACTCCTCCTGTTCCTGCTCTGACGCGGTCACGACACCAACCGTCGCTACCGCACTAACTCTGTGTTCGATCGATTGCGGCGGCATGAACTCATCGGCTCCCGGGACGCCTTCGTCGTCGTCGTCCGTGTCCAAATCAGAGTCGAGCAGGAAACCGTCCGAATCCACCTCTCCTTCAGCCGGAGACGTCGGCGGAGTGGAACGCGTCGCGAATAATTCATGCCTCGCCGCCTGCACCTCTGCGTCATCCTCGACGACAGCCTCGGTCGCACTAACATCCGGGGTCGGCGCCGCGCCGACGTCAACGTTCGCGTTTTCATCCTGCGTCGTCGCGCGCTTTTTAAACATCGAAGCCATGCTCGTGAGCGCCGCAACCTGATCCGACTCCTGCGTCTCTTGCGCCGGCTCCGATCGTTCTTGAAACCTAGACGCCGCCCACTGATACCCATCACTCGGCGTCGGCGTCGGCGTCGGATCCGGTGCCGAACCAACCGTCGTCGCCGGATCAAACGTCGGCGCGGGCGTACCCGTCGGCCGAGCGCGAACCGTCACCGTCAACCTCGGCGTCCCCACCCGACGCGTCACCATCTCACTCGCCTCCACATTCACGCTCTCCGTGTACCCATTCACCCCGGCGTCGACGAACCTCGCTAAATCAATCTCCCCAGCGCCCACCGTCGTCGTCTCGACATTCGAACCTCTTCGCGCGCCCTCTGGCAGCGCCAAGATGAAAAAACGCAAAATCTTTGCTCGACATCCCTTTTCCCCTCCGCCCCTCTTTTGCATCGTGCAATCCACCTCGAACGCTTCATCAAACGCGTACCTCGCGCTCGCTCCGTCCTCGCGCGCCTCTTCCGGTCGCACCCGCGTCGTTCCTCGCTGTTTCCCGCTCCCGCGTTCCCATCCAATCGCAATCTGTCGAGGGTCTTCACCCACCGCGCGCGCCCCGCGCGTCCACGGTTCGAGCGCGTGGACGGTGACGGTGAACGTCACCGCGGTCTCCTTGGTATTTTTTTTACTCGCGAGTTTTTTCAACATGCGAAATCGGTCGAGGTCGGGCGCGCTGTGCGGACCCGAAGACCCGGCTCGAACCAATCAATCAATCCAAATCTACCGGTACCAGTAGTAGTCTGATGGAGCACCCTCCTGATGCCACACTACACGCCGCTCGATGTTTGTTTGGTGTGCGTTTGGACGAGCACCGCTCGGTCGCTGCGAAAGAGCCTACGCTACGAATTAAAACGCGAAAGGATCGAGATCTAGGGATGATTGGGGACGGAGCGTCGACCCCGGGGGTGTCGGGGGCGGGGCACCGAAGGGATCGTCGTCGAAGGAGGCGTCGACGATTGGAGGTTTGCCCGGGGTCGGGCCGGGCGAAGGCGGAACGCCAAAGGGATCGTCGTCCAAGGAGGCGTCGGATGGATCCGGGCAGGGGTAGGGCTCGGGGTTTGGTGGTGGTGATGCCGCGGCTGCGAATGGATCTGCGTCGAAATCGTCAAAGAAACCGCCTTCGTTGCCGTCGCCGAGGGCGGCGGCGACGGCGGGGATTTCAGAGGGCGTCTTTTGATGCCTCGCGGCGGCGGTCGTCGGGGCGGAATGCGCGGTCGGGGCGGTTGCCTTTGGCGGCGATGCAGCCGTCGTTTCCGGTGTTTCCTCGCGCGTCGTGCGACCCCAGCTATCCCACTCGTCGAAAGTTGACTTGGCCTTGACTGACGCCGGCGATGCCGCGGCTTGAGGTTCGCCAAATCCAAAGTCCACGAGCGGCGCCGAAGCTTTTTGCGGCGCGGTAGTCGTCGTCGGCGCCGTCATCAGTTGTTGCCTCTGTTCCTGCGCGACGCCATTTTCTTGCCTTGATTCTAACTGCACCGGCGCGACGCGCGGTGCGATGGGTTGTTCCCTTGACTGTTGCGTCAACGCGGCGTGACGAGTCTCGAGGTCTCTGTATTCGTTGCTGAGTTCGGCGTGTTCCTTCTTGGACGCTTCGATGCGTTCAATCGGCTGAGACAGTTGAGCCGCGAGCGCTTCAACCTTTGCGCGCATGGCGTCACACTTCGCTCTGAGCTCATTCACCTGCGACTCCGCGGAATCGGCGCGATACGCGGCTTCGGTGATGCTCGCCTCGCACTTTCGAACGAACAGCGCGAGGTTGGACAACACCTCTTGCGCAGCGTGCGCGCTGAGATTGTTTTGACGCTCTCGCATCTCTTGCTCCCAAAGTTCACGATCGCGATTCTCTGCGTCCGCCTTGACGCGAGCCGTGAGCTCGCGGTCCTGCTCTGGCATCGCCTCCACGTTCGCCATGGGACCGCGATACCTGTACTCCTCGTCGGGTGCGACGTTTTGCGCCGCTGCGAGATTTTCGAGCTGTCGCCTCGCGTCGCTGGGCGTGACGAGCCCGTTGGTGTTCATCGTGAATTGCTGCGCGGGCGCTGCGTTCTGCAGTGGCGGCTGCACCGCCTGTGTTTGCTGCTGTGCACTTCCTGGAGTCATGCTAAACGGTGGAAACTGACCGGGCGGCAGCGTCGCGGGCGGCATTCGACCATCGCGCGCTTGTTCAGTCAGGTAAACGGCGACGACGAACTCGAGCCAGCTCAGGGCACCGTCTTTATCTATGTCGCTCAACTCCCAGATATCCTTCAACACGTGTTTCGGCGCGTCGATACTGAGTAAAATTGGCGAAATCTGTTGACCGCTTAATCGTCCATCCGGCGCTCCGTTCGTGTTGGCCAAGAAGAGCTGCTGATACCTCTGCCAATCACTCGGACCAATCTCTGGCCACGGCTGCGGCGGACTCACAGATACCGGCGGTTCGGGTAGCGGCGGCCCCACAGCCGCGTAGCTTGGAGCAATGTCCACTGGGGGCATCGCGTATGGCTCACCGCTAGGAACGGCGTGCGTCGAAGACGATGGCGGTGCGTCAAAAGTCAACATTGCCGGCTCGGTCGCCGTTGGTTGCGGCCTCGTTTGTGCTTCGACCGGCTGAGACGCGGCCGCATCCCCGTTCGCAAACTCATTAGCCCATCCGGACATGGCAAAGAAATCATCCTGTGCCGGAGACGCGAACGACCCGTCGCTCTGTTGCCCTCCGCCAAAGTTTTCAAATCCCGCATTCACGCGCCGCTCGTTCGCTTGACTTTCGCCCGCGTACGCCGCAACCGGCGCCGCCTCCTCAACCGCCATCTGCTGCTGCGCCACCACCGGCGTCTCGTACGCGCTCGGCAACTCCAAACCCATCATCTTTGGTTTCGGCAAACTCGCCGTGTCCCCTCTCTGCACCCGTTCGTACACATTCCTCGTAATCGTTCCGTAGTGTTGAAGCGCTCCGATGAGTGTGCACGCCAGCGAAAATGCGCTTCGATCCAAGTACCCAACCCCGTCGGGATCCGCCGCGTCCCACAGCTTCACCAGCTGATCCTTCGGGAGCTGCGCGCGCATAAAAAAGTGCACAGCCTCGGCGCCGGACACTCGTCCGTCTTGGTCGACGTCCGCGACCGTGAACCACGCGTCGTATTCGTTATTCATGAGTGACTGAATCAATCAAAAAAAATCAGATTACGAAACCGAGTGTTTGTTTACCGAGGACGACAACCGACGAGAAGGACGCTCAGTCCGGCGCGCGATCGAGGATCGTTCGTTCGACGCGTCGCGGTGTCCTTCGCTCGCCCGTCGGGTCGGACGTTCGCGCGAGTGTCTGACGAGAGACTGAAAGGTGCAACACTGTTTTTAAAAGCTCGTCGCGGCGGCGCCTGCAGAGGTTGTTTCAGCAGAAGAGGCGCGTCGCGACCAGAGATGACGGCGATGACAACGACGACGAATGTACCGTATTAAAAACAATAAAAGTTCGTGGTACGTACGTCCCTATCGATCGATTCTAAGCAAACAATCCTAATGGTTCACTAGTAACGTAGAGCGGCGCGAAGGAGAAGGAACGCGCGCTTAGAGCTCATCCTTGGTGGTTTGGGATGCTCGGCTCTTCTTTTCGGCGGCGCGCTTATCCTTGATCCATTGTGGGATTTTGTACGCCGGTTTGATGATGGTGGGGAACTTTTTGAGCGCCGGTGGGTAGGCTCCGGGGCAGAAACCGCTACCGTCGGCGTGGTCGCACATGCGGTTGGCGGGATTGGCCACCCACGCCTTGGATTCTTCGTCGACGTTCATCACCTTGTAGATGCGCACCTTGCGGTACTTGGAAGTGTACACTTCTTGGAAGTGCTCCGGGTCCACTTCGCCGTGCGGGGAAACTAGCTTAAACAACAGAGAAGAGGCCATCTTCGGAGTGGGTCTTCCGTGGCGATCGACGCCGAAGGTGCTCGTAATCTTTTCCATTTCGACAGCCGTGGCGCGACCGCTACCGATGGAGGCGCCGATTCGGAACAAGTGCGGGCTCTTGGCCATGTCGTCGCCTCCGCCGCCAGCCCACACGAGGACGTAATCCGCCAAGTGTCGAATGACTTTGTGCGCTTTCGCCTCGTCGGAAGTGAGCATGCGGGCCAAGTTGGCAATGTGCTCGTGGTTCCAAGTGTTGCCGTCGGCGATGGAGGTTCGGTTGCCGATACCGGTGATTTGATAACCGTAGTCCCACCAAGCCATGACACGCGCGTCTTCCGGAGTTTCTGCGCGCAACCACTCATAAGCTTCGACGTAATCCTTGACGATGATTGTGCGTCCGTCGTTCAATTGTCCCTTGAACATGATGCTCGGCTGGGACATGCCTTGCGCCATTTGATGCGAATAATCGTAGAACGTGGTAGCACTCGCTGCCACTTGAACGAGACCGATCGCAATCACGGCCAGTCGAAGGTTTCGAGCGATGTCCGTGTTCCACGCTCGCGCGAGCTCCTTTTTGACGAGCGTCGCCAACGGATCTTCTTTACCAGCGTTAGCAGACTTTTTGCCCTTCTTCGTCTTCGCCGTCGCATCTTCCTTTCTCTTTTCAGCCCTGCCTTCGCCCTTGACGATCATGATGCCGTCTTCAATTGCGTAACCGACGCAAACACCCACCAAGCACGCGGCAATCGGGCCGAGGAAAATGATCAGGCGCACCATGCGGTTGGCAAAGTAATACGCCACGATGGCATACAGCGGCAAGAAAAGCGAGCCGGCGGACCCCTCGTAGAGGAAGTGCGCGACGGAGAAGCAAAATCCGATCGGAGCAATGTAATAGTTGAAGTGTAAGAATCGATAATACGAATCCGCAGTGCCTGGTTGATGCTCGGCGACGCTGTCGACGAGAGGATTACCAGTCTTCGTGTGCTTGATGAACAAGCTCTTCACGCGAATGGATAACCCGTTGATGCTGTACAAACCGGTCGTTTGGAGCGCAATCAAAACCACCACACCGGCAACGCCCGCAAACATGTACATGCGCAATCGTCGTTGCCACTTTTGACGCAGAGTCAAACCCGGAGTCATCGTGCGTTCGGTAAATTCAAGCACTTGGAAACCAAGAAAGACAAACATCGGTCCGAGTTGCTCGGCCGACGTGAACGGCAACGTGCCAACGACCGGGAATTGCAGCGCACCAATCGTACCGATGACGAAGAAGAGTGAATACGCCTTGTACAGAGAGGTGTTGTACCTGTTGTACAGGACGAGAACGGCGGCGTGAAGACCGACCATGTTGAGCACAAACGTGTAACCACCCCACGCAGCCACCATGTACGTGTACGCCAATCCAGCGAGCGCACCGATCGGCCAGGAAGATTCCGTTCTTAACGCTCGCGTCCACGCGTAAAACGTCAGGCACATCGCGGTGACGGCGAGAGATTCGTTATCGTATCCACCCGCCACGGAACGCATCGTGTGTGCCGGAATGACGGACATAACGAGTGCCGCGATCACCGCCGCGTTCCCGCTTCCACTGCACTCCTTGGTCAATAACGCCACCAAAAACGTCGCCACCGCCCCAAACCACGCCGGGAAGAAGACACACACGTCATTCAAGCTCATCTCGATTCCCAACGCGTTGAGTAATCTCCACAGCGCCACCGCCGTGATCTGCATTCCCGGGTAAATCGTCGTCCCCACCGGTCTTCCCAGCGGATACCACGACATGTAATCGAACCACGTGCTAAACTTTTTCCACCCATGTTCCGCCAAGTACTCGGTCGCGCGGTAGTTGAACCACGGGTCGAATTCGTGGATGATCCTTCCGTACTCTCGCACCGCGTACAGGCGAATGTCAATCGCGGCGTGGAGCGCCGCAACGAGAAGCACGGCGCGGATCGCCCCACCCGGGGTGAGATCGATGAGTTTCTGCATCCTCACGCGTTGACGTACTGCAAACGCCAAGCAACTCGGTCGGTGAGTCGACGAGTCGCGGGCGTGCGGAGTGACGATCGACGTTGGAACTTTCATCTTGTTTTCGCTTTGCGACGAAAGGGCTTTCTGGACAATACAATCGCTGTTACAAACGCGATGCGCGCAAACAAACAAACAAATAAGCAAACTCTAAATAAAACGATTAATAGTGCGTCGAGCCGTGGAACGTTTGCCGAACCGAACGTCGAACGTCGCGACTCTCAATGAGATCCGCCTGAGTCCAACCACGCCAAATACCGTTCTTCCCGCGTCAAATCCTCCTCACTCACGCAACACACATCCACACCCTGACGCAACATCAACATCTCGATCACCTTGTTCGCCACCTCGAACGCGCTCACGAACGAATCCGTGAAATCAAACGCCAACAAATCGTTCGCCAGCGCCATGACCATTCGCTGAAACGCCTCGTCGTCCACCTCACCCGTCTCCGCCTCGACCCTCGCCGCGCGCTCTACGCACTTGGCGTACGATTCCGCCGCCGCGCGTCCGATATCAGCATTGATCGCCGCACCGCGTTCCCACTCTTCATCGAGCCAAAACGTCACCATGCCCTCGACCCATTCGGGCGACGCAGCGTCGTCACCACGAACCCCACTTTCGACGCGAAGCGCCGCGACGTTCCGCGTCGCCGCGCGCTTCACTTCACGCGAACGCGATGTGGTCGCCGCCCACCCGTCTCTCGCCTTCGTCGTCGTCGTCGCGGCGCGCGCGACGGCGCTCTGCGCGCGCGTGGTCGTCCGCATTCGACGCGTCCGTCGCGTTATCCAGTCTTCAGGTGCTTTTTTTTTGAAATCATCTGTTGGAGTCTCGTCGAACGTCATTCAACGACGCGAACGCGTTCGCTCGGACGATCGCGCGGGGTTGCGACGACTCGCGCGTTGGGAAGTAACATCGCGTGCAGCATCGCGCGGATTCAAACGAACGAACGAGCGTCGTCGTCGTCTTCGTCGTCGGGAGCGTCCTCTGATTGAGATTTTCATTTTGAACATCGCATCGAAACGAACGCGATGGTTGACGGCGCTGGACCTAAGATTGGCGACGCGCGGTCACTTTGGAACTTTACGCCGAGCCCGGGATGGTCGAAGGATGAGGCGTACGCGCTGAGACAGCTTTTGAAAAAGTTTGGAATTGGAAAGTGGGTGCAGATCGTCGACTCGGGCGTGTTGCCGGGGAAGCAGATTCAACAGCTCAACGGACAGACGCAGAGACTACTCGGGAAACAGTCACTGGCAGAGTACTCGGGAATGCGGTTGGACGTGGATAGGATTCGTATGGATAACGACGCGTTGGAAAATGTGATTCGGAAGAATGGGTTGATCACGAACCAGGGTGGGATTCGGTCCAAGGAGGAACTCACGGCGTTGCGGGCAGAAAATTTGAAGAAGTACGGATTGTCAGATGAGGAAGTGGCGGCGATTGAGCTCCCGGCACCGCCGCGCGCGGCTGGACTCGGCGCGGAGATTTATATGGGTAAGAATCACAATCGGGGAGGGGTGGGTGGATCGGATGTAGTGACGGCGACGACTCAGTTGGACGTGATGAAGTCTGACATGGAAGCGCTCAGCGCCCGGCAGCAGCGAGCCTTGGTCAAGGCGCTCATGGCGCGCGTCCAAGACTTGCTGACGGAGTGCCTCGAGGATGACGTTGAAAATCGTCCCGCCGCGTCGAATGAACCCGCGCAGGGGGTAGCGGCTGTCAAGCAGAAGAAACCCGCCGCCAAGCGAGCGAAGAAGCCCGCCACCAAGCGAGCGACAAAGAAATCCAAGAGAGGTTCTGACGACGAAGATGACGGCGCCTACGAAACGGTGGACGTCGCGCAAGACGACGGACCCGTGGCGATGTTGATGAATATGGGATTTGCGAAGCAGCACTGCCTCGCCGCGATCGCCGCGTGCGGTGGCGACACAGAAGAGTGCGTCGAATGGTTAATGACCAACGTAGCGTGAGCCAACTTAACTTGTCAATCTATACTAATTTTGTGTGATCAATACATGGAGAGAATGCTTCTAAAACCTATCGGACTCGCGCGCCCCAAACCTACAGCCCAAACCTATCCGGCTTGCGCGTTCCGTCTTTGAACGAACCAGTTTTCGCCCCGGTGGCGCGTTGCGCGGCGGTGGCCGCTTCCGGCATTGTCCACATTTGCGTTTTACAATCAAAGTACCCACCCGTTTTCGGATCGTAGTAAACTTGCGCGGCGACGTCGTAGTAATACCCACTCGTCGAATCAAACCTCCACCCGCTCACCTCTCCCCCGTTGGCCGCCTGACCCATCTCTCTCGCTGCGTCCGCCGCGCTTGTCGGACCCGCGAGCACCTTTCGCGCCACCGCGACGCCAGTCCCCACAGCCTTCTTCTTCACAGGTCCCTTTTTGTCCACCTTCATCGTCGCGGCGTCCTCCTGCTCCTTCTTTTTGTCATCTTCCTCCTTCTCAAAGTCCGCCGTCGACACGTCCCGGCGGTCCTTCACGCCGACCGCCGCGTCTCTCACGTTTGTTTTTGGCTCCAACGCCGCCGCGTCGTGTCCGTTGTACGCGCTCGTGTCCATGATTTTAATCCCACACTGCGAACACACCCCTGCGGCGTGCGCGCACACGTTACAGTGCGTTCCACCGGTGTGGAGTGAGCACCTGCACGTCGCGCACTTTGTCGCCGCGACTCTTCCGACGCCGTAGGGGCCGCGCCTTTTGGACGCCAGCGCTTTGTTTTCATTGATCGGTCGTCGCTCGTTGAGCGACTCGGTCGCCCCGAGGGCGAGGTCGCGACGCGAGACGGGTTTACTTGTGACGAGCGCCGATCCAGCTCGGAGTTTGGCTTCGCACTTCGTGCACACCATGACGCTCGAGAGGGGAGGCGGTCTACCGCGTCCGCGCCTCGAAGTGGCGTCATTCATGGGCGCGTTCGGCGCGCGCCATCGCTGCGGTTGACGATGAAGGACGCGCAGGATGGTCATTGTGATTAGTGGACGAGCGTCGCTCGCGGAGTCGGGCGGCGTGCCGGCAGTGCGAAGGAGAAGAGGGAAGAGAGGAGCGGCGGCGGCGTTCGGTTGCGCACGCGTAAAAGATTTGGAATGCGGTTTTACTAGGTGCGACGGGGCGCGTGACGCCGGGGGTGATCGAAGGGGGGGCGTCGGGAAAGGGCAGTACCGATTCATAGTTTCGCACGCGTTAGATGCGGACGAGATTGCGCGTTCTGTGCACGAATCGTACGGCTCGATCGCGTTGACCGACGACTTTGGACTCCTGAGCCTGGTTGGTTACGCATCGGCGAATCCAACGATTGCGGTGTGCGCGCTGTTGGCGCTTTTGTGGGTCGTGCCGCTGTTTATCGATGCCGCTTGGAAGTTTGTTTTGCTTCCGGTGGCTGTGGCGTTCGCGGCATTCGTCGCTGTGAGTGATCCGAGCGGGAGCGTCAAGTTTGTGGAATCGCTCGTCGACGAAATCGCGAAGCATCCGAGCGAGATTTTGGCCTTCGTCGGCTTGTTCGTAGCCTTGGCGCTCGCACCTTATCTGCTTGGATTCGCACTTGTTGCGCTCGTCGTCAATGGGGTGTCGGTGATGCCGAGTTCTCTCGCGCCGGCGCTTCCGCGCGAGCTCGTCGCTGCTTCGGATAAGCTCGAGCGTTTGCAACGCAAAGTGAATCCACGACTCAGTGAGATTGAGTCTTTCGCGAATGAGGTCCAGTCAAAGAGACTTGAGCTCAAGGCGGCGCGATTATCCGCGAAGCAAGGCGAATCGTCGCGGGATTGATTCGTTCATACTGATAATGATACATGCTGCTTGAAACAGCGTGTATCATTTGCGCATCGCGAGAGCATCTCCTTGTATAACAATTCACACACGATCGGATGCACCGTCGCGCTGGCATTCATTCGCTTTGATCATTTAATACCACACATATAGCGTCAATGTGCCATTATTTCACCTCTTCCCCCGTCTCATTTCCTTCGTCTGCATTTTAAGTCTATTCAAAGTCCTTTCATCGCATAGATGCCGAGCTCACTGAGAGCGTTTCCTTAATAATCGGCCTCGCGCACTTGAGGTTCGGCGACAAACACGGCGTCGCAAACCATGCCCACGCGAGACGCGTAGACGTGTCTGGAACACGCACAGAAGTCATGGCGCGATCGATGCGCTTGGCTTTACGAAGCGCCCGCTCGCGGTCTCGAAAGATGCGGACGATTCATCGTCCGAGCTTCATCGTACTTCTTTCGGGAGTCTTCGCCGCTTGGCGCAGTTCGGTGGGCCTTTGCCTGATCCCGTCATCGACGAACGTCATCACGTATCCCTCGCCGCTGCGTTCATCGGTGTGCCCGCCGGGGCACGACGGGTGTGCGCGGCTGATTCCGCACGAACTCAGAGAGTTAGGCTTGTCGCAGTTCCGCGAGCACGTGTTCGAGGTAGCGATCGAGAACACCGGAAGCGCGGCAATCATCGTCAACGGATGGAGCACAGACTCGCCCATGTGGCGAATTGTCGATACCGTCCCCGGCGAGCGCATCGGTGCGGGGCAGAAGAGGACGTATGAGTTGCGTTACAATAGCATCGGTTTGGGCAACTTGGTATCGTCGGTTGTTTTCCAGACGAATCTTGGAAACTTGCTCATGAAGGCGTCCGTCACGGTTTATAGAAACCCATACGGGTTCACGCCACTGATTGAGTCTGTGCCTTTCGACGTCCCCGTTGAGTTTGACTTGAAGATGTTCAACCCGCTCAGTCAGCCAATTGCCATCAGGCACGCCTGGACGACGAACCCAGATGTGACGTTGGAACCGGCTCTCGTGAAAATCAGCGCTGCGAACGAGAGACTGAAGAGCAGCTTGCGCGCAGAGGATCAAGAAGCACTGGCTTTGAAGTGGAATCTCGTACCGGGTGAAGAGACAACCATGCTAAGACTTAAAGTTCTCATTCGTAAGGATGACTTCACTACACAGAACACCGTTGCAGGATTTTTGGTGTTGAACATTACGTCGGAAACATTTCTCACGCGGATACCATATAAATTTATGCCTCACAAGAACCTTGTTTATGTCGTCGAGAAACATTTGGCATTCACGGATTTATCTAGCGCACGTGACAAGGACGTGGTTCATTTGCACGTGTTCAATTCTAGAAGTTCGGCGCTTGAGATCCAATCGGTATTTTCAGAGGATCCAGATAGAGACTTGTCGATCAAGTTTGGGAGTGGTACGATGGTGCCTCCTCTGAGCACCGTGCGAATCGCTCGAATCACCAGGAAAGGATCAATCGAAGGGTATTTCAAGGGAGTGATTCAAGTCCACACAAACGCATCGCACGTACCCTTGAGAGTGACGTACTCTTCTCTGGTTGTGCACGGTCACCTCGAATATGACGCAGATGAGTTTGTGTTTCAAGCCCCGGTAGGACCTTACGGAGAGCCAATCCAAGACAAAGTTCACGACAAAGTTCGCCGAATCAAGATCAAGAACTCTTACTCTCAGCCAGTCGAATTGCGCGCATGGCACATTCTCCCAGAAGATTTGACAAATCCAGCGTTCCCGATTCAATCGCTCACCGCGTTGGACGGACAAGTATTGCAGTCTGCTGAAAGTATGACGGTCGATTTACATTATGCGCCCAAACGTTACCTCGCAGCTATTTCATCCACGCTGCGTATTTTACACAACGCCTCCAAAGCGGGAACACGGATTCCTTTGGTGGTTTACAGCGGTGAACTGACGGCGCAAAGCGACGTCGACTTTGGTGTTCTGGGCCTAGGCGTAAAGAAACGAATGGATGTCATTTATAGAAACGATAATCCGATCGCGGTTGAAGTTCACACCGTGACAATAAAAGGAGCGCGGCGCATCACAGCGATGCAAGCAGGAGTTATCGACTTGGAGGTTGGTGATGATGAAATGTCTGACGTAGGTGAATGCATCGAGAAAACTGGTCGTGTCTGTACCAAGGTGCTTAGACGCTCGCTGGACCCTGGTGAAAGCCTTAGACTGTCTTTAGAAGCTCATCCAAGAGAACTTCAAGATTCTGTGAGCGATGCAGAGCTCACGTTGAAGACGAGCACTGGTGTCGACACTGAAACTCGGTTGCATTTAGTCGCATCCAACGGCAAACTTCTCAGTGAAGACGGCGGATATATAAGCATAGAAATCCCGCTGATGGATCTCATAGACCAGGCGCACGAGCACGTCATGCACGACGTAATGGTGCACAGTACGCACAGCGTTCCGGTTGGAGTCACCTCGTTCTTGGAGACAGACTCGGATCTGCTGGGATTTGAGCCCTCCGGAGACGTTGTCATCGGTCCAGATGATTCTAGCAAGCTTGGAATACTCGTCTTTGACACGAGCCGTCAGTCCAACGTTGTTTCCAACTTTTTGGTGACGTTTCCAAGATCCTGGTCAAAGAAGTTTCAGATGCGTAAAACTCATCCAGAAGAATCGCTCGGTACCCACGAGGTTCCTGTCACTAAAGTTGATGTGCACAGACTTGGCGAGCTCAAAAAGTCTCTCGCTAGGTTGATTGAGGATGACGTGCTCGAAGCGCGCGGGAAGTTGTATTACGCATCGGAAGCGCGGGAAGGGCGTCAAACCATAGACGTTCGTGTTGAGCTCACTCGCCCGCAACTTCTGAAGGTGCGATCGCACGAAAATAGCCCTCTGCCAGATATCTCAGGAAGTGAGCTAGTTTCTAAAGGCGAGAAGGTGACTCTTCGCGTTAAGAATCCGTCTACTAGACGACAGCTGTGCATCCGCGCGCTGCCAGTCATCACCACTTCGCAACATTCAAGACGCAAGAAGCCTAAAAAAGAGTCCTTCCATGAAACGAATCTAAGAGCAGCGCGCTCTTTCGCACAGATGGGAGAGACGTATTTTGAAGACACCTCGCATGATCCTGGTTTCTTCTCGGAGTTGAAAGTGAGCAGTGCGGGCGTGTGCCTCCAGCCGGAACAAGAGATTGATGTTCTTGTGGCGAGCTTTGAGCCTCGCAAGAGGATGCATTCGTACGAAGGAACTTTTTGCGTGAAAAACGAATTCACCGTGCTCGAGTGTCTAGTTGTTGAAGGAGATTCCGGGACTTCAGTTTTTGAAGACGAAGAACCTCATCGCGATGCCACTTTGCCCATCGCGCTCATGGCGACGACGATGTGCGTCCTGATCGCTTACTTGTTAAACGCGCAGAAGCAACAATTTGTCGAAGAAGAAGTTGCTCCACGACAGAAATCAGTCATCAGACGTACTGAGCCTGTACCTGCACTCGTCGACACGGCGGCAGCTCCTCGTGAGCACGAGCCGGCGGGTCGTGCAGAGGAGCAGTCATTCGTCGCAGAACGGATGAAGGACATAGAGGATGTCGCTCTGCTCTCCCCTGTTTTGGATGAAGCGCCGGGTCGCGTAGAAACTGATTCCGCCATCGAGGTAGGTCACACATCACCTTCTCCAGCGGTCGCGTCACCAGCTACGACGGTGGCGTCTCCGCCAGAATCTCTGGATCGTGCAGAGAAGCGCAAGAAACACAAGGAGAAAAAATCAACAGACCGAGAAAAGACTCGCAAGAAAGATCGAGACTCTTTCGAAGGCGGCCGTCCGCGCAAAGAGAAGCGAGCCGCGGGCAAATCGTCGGTCGAGCCGGCGAAGACGCACCATCTCATCGCTCCGCGTCCTCCGCGTCAAATCATGGTACAAGCTGAACGTCAGAAGGCGGCGTCCATTGCTTCATCCTCACGTTCAGCCGATTGGATGAGCAAGACTCAAAGTCTAGGGGACGCCGACGAGTCGCGTTCAATGTTCGCCTATGATATTTCCGACCCGTTAAACCTCTCACCGGTACCTTCTGCACCTCCGTCGCGTCCTGGAAGCGTGACAAATTACAACATGTGGGGACATTCTGGTTCGCTTGGCGGATTTGACTCGAGCGGGCTCTTCAGTTTTCCAAGCGATGGCGTTGGAGCGCACGAAGAACACGACGAGTCGCACGACGAACCATTTTCGCCACAGAGTGTGAGTCGCTCGTCGAGTGTCTGGCGTAGCATGCTCTCAGAGTGGGAGAAAACGGCGGACGACACGAGTCGTTCGGAATTGTAAGACTTGTGAGCCGCACAAATATTTACCGTTTAGGGGTGTCAATTTAGTCTAGCTTAAACGTATTAGCTTTACAATGGATCTTCCAGTCCTAACTCAGACAACGTGTACTTCCACAACTCTTCCGAAGCGGCGTCGTCCAGAGCCTGATGACTAGGTGTACGTCGCTCGCAAGCCGAAGTGAAGTATGGTCCAATGACTTCTCCATCAATGGCTTCGCGTCGCGTCGCACAAAACAGAGAGCACCTCGCGCCTTGGTCGGGTGTGAGCAGAATGCGCGACATGATGAGCTTGTACAACACCTGAACAAACTTCGGTAGCGTGCGAACGACACCGGTGACAATATTACCCGGATGCAACGACATCGCTCTCGTACCCGGCGCCTTTGACTTCAATCGCGCGTCCAACGCGCGAACAAACATTACCTCGGCCAACTTGCTAGAAGCATACGCCGCTTGCGCACCATATCTATGCCTCTTAAAATCCATATCATCGAGCCTTAACCCCCCGCATAATTCGTGCAATTTACTACTGACAAAGACCACGCGCGCATCGCCCGTTTGCAACCCCGTCTTTTTCAACTCTTCCAACAACTCCATCGTCAGCAACACTGGCGCGAGAAAATTCGACTGCAAGTGTTGCTCCCTTCCATCTTTACTCGTCACGTACGCCCCAGACATGTCAAATATCCCCGCATTATTGATCAAAACATCCAATCTTTTCTCAGTTGCGCGAAACGTCCTCGCGAACGACTTGACGCTCTCCAGCGAATCCAAATCCAGTCGCATCACTCTACAATCTGGAGCTTTAGTCTTCAAAACCTCCGATTCGCGTGTCCAGTCGTCGACAAGCGCTTCACCTTTCGACGTCGTGCGACACGCGAGGATGACTCGCGCGCCGCGTTTCGTGAGCGCGCGCGCAGTCGTGATGCCGATGCCAGAGGTGGGTCCGGTGACGATGACTGTTTTACCAGTTAAATCTTCCGTGATAATATCGACGGCGCGGGTCGGAAGCGACGCGCAGTGGAAGCGCTGCAGCAGAACGTCATCGACGACGCCGGCGAGGCGCTTGAAGTACTCCATCACGGTCGCGGCGAGGTGTGAAGAGAGGATAAAAGTTTAGCAGAAAGTGCGCGTGGATTGATTTATGGTTCGCAGCTTTGCTCGCGCGGCGGCTCGGTTGTGCTCATTGGCCTTCGTACGTGACATTGACAACTAAACAAAAACAGTAACTGGCGCAAAATTCGACTGGGAGATTAAACCGCCATCTTCATTTCAATCTTCGGGTGCGGGTCGTAGCCGACGATTTCGAAATCCTCAAAGACAAACGAGTCGATGTCCTTCTTGTCTGGGTTGATTTTCAAAATTGGAAACGGACGCGGTTCGCACAAGAGTTGCTTTTCGAGCGGCTCGACGTGGTTGGAGTACACGTGAGTGTCCCCGCAGACGTGGACAAAGTCACCGGGCTTCAAGTCGCAGACTTGGGCAATCATGCACGTCAAGAGAGAGTAGGACGCGATGTTGAACGGAACGCCGAGACCCATGTCGCAAGAGCGCTGGTACATTTGGCAGCTCAGCTCACCGTTGGCGACGTAGAATTGGCAAAACATGTGGCACGGCGGGAGAGCCATCTCCTTGAGCGCCGCCGGGTTCCAGGCGGTGAGCAAGATGCGACGGTCGGTCGGGTTGTTCTTAATCTTGTGAATGACTTCAGCGAGCTGGTCGACACCTTTGCCGGAGTAATCGGCGTGCATGTTGGTGTATTCGGCGCCGAAATGTCTCCACTGGAAGCCGTACACCGGGCCGAGATCGCCAACTTCGCGTTCAGTCAAACCGATCGAGTCCAAGTACTCGCGGCTTCCGTTGCCGTCCCAAATGTGGATGTTCTTATCGGCGAGTTTATTGGCGTTCGTCTCGCCGGCAACAAACCACAAGAGTTCCTCTGCCACGCCTCTCCAGAAGACTCGCTTCGTCGTGAGAAGCGGAAATGAGCGACGCAAGTCGAAGCGCATCTGGTTACCAAACGTGGAAATGGTGCCCGTGCCCGTGCGATCGCCCTTGACTGCGCCCTGGTCGATGATTTCCCGAATCATTTCCAAATATTGGTACTCTTCGTGCTTAACGTCGCATCCCGGCGGGAGAAGCTCCGCTGCCTTGGGGCGGAACTTGCCCGTCTCTGCATCCGCGGCGACGTACGTCAAAAACTGGTACCGAATATCCTTCTCCATGATTGGACGAGACTGACCGTACAGCTTAAACTTGCTCGCATCCACCTTGGGAATAAAGGCGTCGCACTCAAATTCGCCCTCCACTTCGGTGAGGTGCACGGCTTCGCACTTGTCGCTCTTGAGCGCCTCTTCGTAAATCTGCGCCCCACCAATCACGAATGTCTTTTCAACCTTCTTATCGCTCGACGCGATCGCGCTCAGCGCATCCTCGATGGATTTCCTCACGAGCACTCCCTCTGGAAGCGTCGCCGCGCCCGCGCCGTTGTTTTCGTCATTCGCCTCAGCCAACGCCCCCGAACGACTCAACACAATGTTCAATCTCCCCGGAAGCGGTCTAAACTTATCCGGAATCGATTCCCACGTCTTCCGTCCCATTACGACGGCGTTCAACGCCTCCGCATCCCGAGTTTCCGTCGTGACCTTTTTAAAATACGCCATATCCTTGCTCAGTCTCCACGGCAGCGCTCCGTTCAACCCGACGCCCCCGCGCGTCGTCGCCGCGACGACAATCTGAAACCCATCGCCCGCCCCTCGGCTCATCTCCGCGCGATTTCGTTTCCCGTCTCTCGTCTCTTCCTTTCCCGGCGTAATCTCGCCCGCTGTGCTCTCTTCGTTCGGCGTCGCCTTCGTCGTCGCGGCGATGCCTCGCTCGACAGACCAAGCTGACGTTCCCGTTCGACGGGTGTACCCACTCGCCGCCGTCGCGATCGTTCTGTGCACGACTTCTCGTCGCAGTATCGCCGTCGCTCGCGTCGCGATCGTGATCTTCGTGATCGTCGTCGTCGTCGTCGTCGTCGTCCACTGCCGCGTCGTCGTCGTCGTCGAACGAAAGAGACGAGACGAGTGAGGAATCATTTTGAAAATCTTTTTGAATTTTCAACCGACAAAACCAAAATTAAAAATTAAACGTACACACTGGAATCGATCGGATCGGAACGCGCCGACCCTTGGTTGGATCGACCCTCGGAGACGCGAGACGACGGGCGAGGTTTTCCACCGGGGCGTCAGACCTCGGACGACGGACGACGAGGAGTCGACGACGAGGGGGGAAAGCCGCGCCGTACCGCACCGCGCCGCATCGCACCGCGCGTCGGAGGAGGCGCGGGGAGAATCGTCGCGCGCGCGCGCGAGAGAGAGAGTGTGCGTGTGTGTGCGTGAGAGCGACTGAGGGAGGATGCAGCAAGTACCGCCACCGCCGCCGGGTGGTCAACAAGGACAACGGGGACAACATCAGCAGGTTGCGGGCGCGCCGCCGGGCGGAGGACCTCCGATGGGAATGCCGGGGATGCCGCCGCCGATGGGGATGATGATGCCGCCGGGCGGAGGACCTCCGATGGGAATGCCGGGGATGCCGCCGATGGGAATGATGATGCCGCCGGGCGGAGGACGACCGTTGCCTGGACAGTTTAGAGGGATGGCGATCACGCACCCGACGGGATTGTCGCCGGATTTGTTGCCGTTGTTCGCGCCGAGACCGCCGGTGAAGTGGTACGAACCGCCGGCCAAACCGAGGAGGACGCAAAAGTTGAGCGGTGTCGCGGCGTACGTGTCGATGTTGGAAGAGCCGGGTGATGACGAGAAGAAGAAAAGCGTGGACCAGGATGATCAGGAGGATGGAGAAGCGGCGAGTGATCCGATGCGTAAACCGAGCGGGGTGTATAGATTTGTGCGCAAGGAGGAGCGCTTGGCAAAGAAGCGAGAGGAAAACGAAGCAAAGTCTCGTCGACTCGTGGAGCAAGGTTTGGAAGGGTACCAACCGAGCGAGGACCCGAACGCGACGACGGACCCGTACCGGACGCTCTTCGTCGGTCGTCTCGACTACGAGGTGACTGAGGATAAGCTTGAACGAGAGTTTGGGTACTATGGCGCCGTGTCTTCGGTGAAGCTCGTGCGAGACAAGGATGGCAAGTCGCGAGGGTACGGGTTTATCGAGTTTGAACGCGAGGGCGACATGCGCGCCGCGTACAGAGGCATGGATGACCGTCGCATCGAAGACAGACGCATCATCGTCGACGTCGATCGCGCGCGAACGACCAAGGATTGGACGCCGCGACGTCTGGGTGGCGGGCTCGGCAAGACGCGCGCCGGCGGTAAGAGAGACAACGTCAAGCCGAGAGGGAGAGATCGAACCAGGGACGAGAGACGCGAGCGCCCTCCGTCGCGCGATGGATATCGCCGATCTCCGCCGCCGCGTCGTTCTCGGTCGCCACCAGCCTACCGTCGTTCTCGGTCGCCGCCTAGAGGTCGCGCTCCACCGCCGCCCGCGCCGAAATCCGATTCCGAAGAAGAAGAGGGCCAAGTCGGCGAGCTCGTGGCGCCACCGCCTCCACCACAGGCGATCGGTGACATGGATGATGACAGAAAACGCGGCCGGAGCCACAGCCGTGAACGCGGAGGTCGATACGGCGGCGGTTACGACCGCGACGATGGACGTGGTCGACGCTACGGCGGCTACCGCGACGACAGATCTCGATCTCGGTCTCGAGAGAGATTCGGCGGTGGAGGCGATAGAAAACGCGAACGCGACCGTTCGCGCTCCCGGTCGAGGTCTCGCGACCGACGCGATAAGCGCGATCGCAGAGATTACCGTTAGTTGCTGTAACATTTTTAGATTTTTCCTCACGTTGTTGAACAAAACCAAAACCGAAATCGATGTTCTCACTCGTCCGCAGTGCTCGACGCACGTATCCCCCGACATCGCGACCGCGCGATAGATTCAACGGTACGTTCTCTCTCGTCGCTATTTCTGTCGTCGTCGCTCGCGAATTTCTTTCCCGCGACTCGGATAGACGGTCGAACAATCGTTTCAACCAACCAACTGGTGGTGATGCTCCAAGAGAAGGTAAAAGGTCTGATTCCAACGCCGTTCACGGCGCGACGCCTGGACGACGACGTCGTCGGCTCTCTCACACCGATCGGTGACGAGACAATCATCTGAACGCGCTCGCATGTTTAGGTCCCGGACGCGCGAGCGATGGCGTCTCAGGGCAAAGGATGCGCGCGACAATTCGACTTCGCGACTTCAAAGACGTCGAGATACGCTCCGTCGCGATAGAAGTGCGACGGTGTCTCTATACGGCGCCGACAGTGATGTCCAGATGATTGAATCGGTCGCACGCGCGAGGGTTGGCGTCGTGGACGCGTTGGAGACGTGATTGACCGAAATGAACTCTAGTCTGAACCGGTTTGGAATGGATCGATTTTGTTGACTTCGGTTTGACTGAACTCTAGAGCGACTCACCCGGATTGATTTTTTCTTTCGATTGTTCAACGCAGGGTAGCGCGGGATGAGCGAACCATCGCGCGTGAGAATAGGTGGCGTGTGTGAACCGTTTTGGCGGCATCTCAATACGGTTGAGTGGGAACCAGAGTGGCAGTCTCTCGTCGGCGTGTTGGATCGAGAACACTTGACGAGCGATTTGCGGCGTGCGTTTGATCGACTAGAGGTGGATTTTGAAGAGACTGACTCGTCTGGACGAGTCGTAATTTGTAGCGAATGGATGGGTTATCTAGAGGATGTGTGGCGACACGAAAAAAAGGACGAGCTGTGCGAGATATTCACCGCTTTGGCGGAGCGGAACGAGTATTTTACGTTTAACCGCCTTGCGAAAATGTCACTCGCGGTGGAATCTATCGATGAGCAACACGCGTTATTACGCTTGGTGCGCGGAATGTGCCTGTGCGCACGATCGCTTCGATCACAATTCGTAGGGGACCTGATGCAAGATCTCCTCGGACGTCTCGAAAAGCCACTCGATCTCTCACCCGTGATTTGCGGCGAAATGCTCGAGCTTTTACTCGTCGTCATCTCCGAGAGCACGGAATGTCAGCGCGATTTCATGCGACGCAACGGAATAACGACCGTGTGCGGTCTGTATGCGAATAGCGACGACAAAGATGAACTCTTTGAGCGTTCGAGCACCTTTATAGGATTACTCTTGCAAGAAGTTCTCCCTAAGGGCGCCTCAACTGCGCTCAACAACGCCTTGACAGCGGAAGCGAAGGAAGCCGTGGACGAAGCTCTGGGCGAGAACGAAGCCGAAAAGATTTGCAAACGATTGAAAATGTAGTCAGTTGGTCGAGGGTGATGAATGAAATGCTCATTATGTGTTGCATGGTTGTTTTAGTGTTGTCACGGTGTAATAATATGGTACTCTAGCGTAGGCGCTGCGAATGTACAGTTTACTTTGCTTCCTCTTCGATCTCTTGAAAGACGACGTCGCATTCTTCATCCATTTCGCACGCCGCCACCGGATGAGTGATGTCATCCGTCGGCACAGGATCATTGTTCACTGGCATCACGCGACCGCCAGCCAATCTCGGGCGGTTCGCCGGGCCAAAGTTGGCAGTTTTCATCGAATACTGCGAGGAGATTTCGTCGTACAGCACCTCTCCCATCTCTGCGTTGGTCACTTCGCATTCGACGTCGACGAGCACAGAGTGCGAATCCTCTTGCAACCAAGCGCGTTCATGGTTGATGTGCTTAATCGACGCACCAACGGCGGCAATCTTGTTGCACAAACCGGCGATTCCGCCTGGGCGATCTGGGACGACGCACGAAAAGCGCACCAGGCGACCGTCGGACACCAAACCGCGCTCCAAAACGTAACCGAGAGTACTCGTGTCAATGTTACCCCCGCACATGGCCACCACGACGGTTTTACCCCGAAGCTCTGGGAGTTTGTTAGTCAACAGCGCGGCGAGACCAGAGATGCCAGCGCCTTCTTGCACGAGTTTTTCATTCTCCAAGAGTCGGAGCATGGCGACGGCAATGTCAGACTCGCTCACGAGAACAATCTTATCAATCAGATCCTTCACCGTCTCGAACGAGCGGGGACCCACCGTGGGAACGGCAAGACCATCCGCGAGCGTGGCTGTCGTCGGCGCCTTGACTGGTTCACCCGCTTGAAGCGCCAACGTCATCGAAGCGCATCTCTCCGGCTCAACGCCAATGACCATACAACTTGGCTTCAACCTCTTAATGGCGAGAGCGACACCCGCGATGAGACCGCCGCCACCGACCGGGATAACCACGGCATCAGCGTTACGAACGTCTTCGAGCATTTCTATCCCGACGGTACCGGCACCAGCGATAATTTCAAAATCATCAAAACCGTTGATGTACTTGAGCTTTTCACCAGAGTCGACGTAGTTGGCGCGCGCATAGGCTGCGGCGTCCGCAATCGTATCGCCTTCGAGAATGACGCGCGCACCGAGCTTCTTACACTTGGTAATCTTCGTCAACGGCGCGATCGAGGGCATGATCACCGTCACCGGGATTCCGAGCTCCCTTCCGTGATACGCCAGCGCCAACGCGTGATTTCCAGCACTGGCCGCGATGACCCCTCTACGACGCTGATCCGCATCCAAAGCCAGGAGCGCATTGCGCGCCCCGCGCTCCTTAAACGATCCCGTGGCTTGTTCCCACTCGTGCTTCAAGTGCAAATCCATCCCGGTCATATCACTCAGCGGTTTGGAAGACGTGCAACGCGACCGAACCACCCCTCCCGTCACCTTTTCGTACGCCTCCCGCACGTGCTCGTAGCTCGGAATCTCTAACCCCGCCGACACCGACGCCCCCGGTCGCGGAATCACCGCGCATCGAACGACGCGCGCGCCTCGCCCGAGCCTCGTCCGCCCCACAGAGCCTCTCGCATCGGCGACGCGTCGACTCGTTCGCGTCGTTTCACGCATCGTCAGATTATCCACAACAGTAGATCGTCGTCGCGCACCGACGTCGCGCGGCACCGTCGCAGCGCGCGTCGACACCGACGCGTGCATTCCGCTCGAATGTGTTTTTAAAACCTCGGGTTCGTCGTCGCTCGCGCGTCGCGCACTGCCGACGCGCGCGCGTGCGGTGTACGGCGTCGGTCGACCGGGGCGCGCAGGGGCCCTCCGAAAGAAATGCGAGTCCGTATGGATGTTCTGGTTTGTGAATCGTCGGTGTCGGTTCGAGTCCTCAAATACAGTTGAACTTGAACCCCCCTCTCAAAAGGCACTCACTTGGTTTTACTCGTTTAGTCTGGGTCGTCTACGTTCGTCCATATTACATTTAGGCTGACGAAGAGGGACGTAGATGACTAAACTTATACTTAGTACGTACAACGATTTTATTTTTGCGCCGAGTTCACGACACGCCGCATGTCGTGCGGGCTCGTTCATGCGTGAACGCGACCGGTACCGTGCCAGTGTCAACGCTGGAGGAGATGGTTGACTTGACGAACCCAGACGCCAATGTTGGCGCCTAAGTTAGATATTTTGATATCGCCGGCGAATTTCGCGCGCGTGACGCCGGTAGGCTCAGGGAAAGGACGAAGAATGGAGAATTCAGCCGATGCGGCGTCTTTCGGGTGGTGTTCGGAAAAGGCGTCTTCCATTCGGCCGTTTTCGAGATCCTTCTTTTCCACCGCGCTTCCGCTCGCACTTGGTTTGGCGTCAAAGAGAAGTTTGTCGAATGTTTCGTCATCGAGCGCGCCTCTTATGCCGGTGGCGATCTGGAGCTTGGCGCGTACGTGTGAGTTCGCCGCATCGAGTAGCTCTTTGTTCTCCTGCTGCAGAAATCCACGGAATCTACCAACCTTTTGGTTGTAGAAAATCATGCCGGCGGTGATGATGATGACGAGGACGTTGAGGGCGTAGAGGAGGAAGGAGTACAAAGCCTTCCACAAAAACTCCTTTTTAGTCGCCGTGCACATGTCCGTATCCTTCTCGCAGGCTGTAGCGACGCCTATACCGAACATGACCATGATCCCTGAGTTGACGATTGGTGGCAACAAGGATGCAGAAATGGCGACGCCGACGAGCGAGTTCACACCATCGCTGGTAATGGCGTTCGCGACGACGATGCCAGACGCCAAGGCGATGATGAAACCACCGAGAAGACCAGAAGGCTCGCCTCTACCAGCCATCTCGGCTGTCGGAATCGGGTTCGCTCCATAGGACACGGCGTATGGCCCATAGACCAAGGCGACTATGGCGCCCATGAGAAAGGTGACTAGCGCCGCTCGAAGCTCTGCCAAAAGCGAGCCCCAGAATAGCACTGGGTCTTTGAGGGACGCCCCGAACGCCGCGCTCAAAATTGGACCCATCAGCGGCGAGATGAGCATCGCGGATAACACCACGACGGCCGAGTTTGTCAGCAACCCCAATCCGGCGATGATAGACGCGCACGCAACAGACGTGTAAAACGACGCGTTATCGTTCCCTTGATCCACAATCTCGTTAAACAACTCCTCCACGCTCTTTCCAGTGGTCGCCTGCACGTACTCAATCTTTCTCTCATCCAATCGCTCCTTGCGTCGTCTCCATTTCCGCTGAAATTGACGATTAGTCTGTTCCTCCGTGTTGGCCCTCTCTTCAATCTTTGCCTTCAATTCTTTAAACTCCTGCACCAACGCCGTCGGGTTTGGTCGCTGACTCGCCACCGTCAACGACGTCACCGTCCCAAACGCGACACCAACCCCGTGTTTCGTCAACACATTCATCAACTCTCCCGCTCGTTGCGACGAACACGTCACGCCGACGATCGTCGCGTTCTCTCCTTCAGTCACGACGATGGATTCCCCGACGTGCGTTTCATGTCCGATGCCCCCGGCGTTCGTCAACGCGTCTAAAACGTGTTGTCGGAACTCCTTCGGGACCGTCGCCTCGACTTTACGAAACGACATGGTATCGACCTCGTCCGTCGTCCGTCGTCCGTCGTCGTGTGAAGACGCATCGCACTCGCCTGTGCGTCATTACAAAAAAACAGTTACGCGCTGACGTGGACTGTAGTAGTCCCTGAAAATTTAACTCGTCGATTTCGAGTTACGGTACTAACGAAATGTCCGATTGGAAACGCGTCACTTTTTGGATTTTTTTGTGAAAGTCCAAAACACTGGCTTTGGAGTGACTCGTCGATCGAGTCGCGAGCGATGGAACGACGCGACGGGGAACGACATTCTTTTTCGTTTCTGCTCGTTTTACATCAGTGGTGCAGTCGGTGGTGTGGTGGTTTACTCTCTACGGGAAGACCTCTGCGATGGAACAGCGAACGCCTCCGCCGCCGACGGTTTCGATGACGTCAAAATCTGCGACGACGAGTCGGTCGGCGTACACTCGATCAAGGGTTTCCCGTTGTTTGTGCGTGAACGCGTCAAGAGCACGACGACTGAGGGCGAGGGCGGGTTCGCCAGAGGCGGTGCGAACCTCGAGAACGTTGCCGCAAAACGCGTTCACCTGGTCTCGCGAAATGTCTACGATTTCCTTGCCGCTCGCCGCGAGAGCGTCGACGACGGTTCGACGCTCCGTTTTGTCGGCGATAGAGTCGAGGCAGACGATCGCACACGACGTTCCGATGCTCATCATGACGTTAGTGTGATAGATGACTCGGCCTTCGGCATCCGTCGCAGTGAAGACGACGGGTTTGAGATTTTCCGAATCGCAATATTCGCGAACGACATCTGGGTGCGCCCGCTCGGAGAGTGCGACAAAGGCAACGGCGGCGAGGTGATCGATGACGAGAGAGCCGGTGCCTTCGAGGAACTTGGGAGGATCCGATCGTTCGTGCACCAAGAGCGAATCGTCGACGACGAGATGCGGGTACTTGAGCTTGAGAAATTCGACGACGTCCTCGCGACGTTCCCGGCGTCTATTTTCATCCTTCATCGGAAAGAGTTTGATTTTCCCATCTCTCACCGTGTGCCAATTGTTCGGAAACACCGCGTCCGGGGTGTCGTGCTTTAAATCGTGCGAAAAGAGATTGATCCTCACGCCGATGGATTGCAGCCCGCGGAACAGGGTTTTGAATTCCTCCACGGCGCGTCTTCGTGCTTCCAGCGCCGACATCCCGCCGCCGTCGGCGGACATGAAATGATTGTCCCTTGCAGCCTGCTCGTTCGACGCGAACGCGCTCGGAACAATCATCACGCACTCATTCGCACACTGCGTCACCTTTCCTGCGTCCGAGTCTTCCACCGCATCGTCATCTTTGGACCCACCGATGTCGCACCCTGTCGAGTCGCCAAAAAAAGCCGAAACCGCATCCTCGGTCCGCGCCTCGTTCCACTCCATCCCTTCGTCTCCAACCGACACCGACACCCCTCTCTCGCGTAACCACACCAAGACATCTACCCCAGCGCGTTTCAACACGAACGGCGCGTTCAAACGCGTCCTTTCGTACACATCTACGACATTCGGCCGCGCGCGCGTCGTCAACGCCTCGGCGACCACGACGCGTCCTCGCCCCCTCGCTCGCGCCGTCTTCGTCACGTGTTCATCCACCCGTCCGCGAACATCGCCTCGATCGATCGGAAACGCGTCTCGAATGACCCCACACGTCGACGGAAGCGCCGTGGCTTCGTCTTCCTCGCACCACAGCGTCGGTCGCGGTGCGCGAGAGGTTGTTTCAACGCTCGCTCTGCACACGGCAATGTCGTTGGATGCCTCGTTGTTCGCTTCGATAATCATCCATCGGTCCATGGCGGAGCGTTCGGTGGGACAGGCGTAAAAAGACGGCGTGATGACAACCGCGTTCGGCGTCGAGGTGAGCGCGCGTCGTATCGCGCGGGCGGTGGTGGCGACGTTGCGAGGCATAGAGTGAGCACTGAGTAAAACGTACTTCGTCAGTCGTCGTCGCACACAGAGCTCACCGTTGCGAAGCGTGTGCGTCGATTGAAACGAAGAACGAATAAGAATTGAGTGCGTGTGTGCTTTCGCGTCGTCATATCGCAGCCATGTCGTCTCTCGTCGCGTCTTTCGCGACGAATCCAAAGTTTGTTGAAGGATTCGCAAAGAGCGCATCGATGATCGTCTTGAGCGAAATCGGCGATAAAACCTTCTTCATCGCCGTCATCATGGCGATGAAACACTCGAGGATGATTGTCTTCTTGGGTTCGTGGCTCGCGTTGTTCGCGATGACGGCGCTGAGCGCGATGGTTGGGGCAGCGGCGCCGAAATTGATCAGTCCGAGGGCGACTGGAGCGTGTGCCACGACGCTCTTTTTCGTCTTTGGCGCGCGATCCATCGCAGAGGCCATCTCGGGCGGCGGCGACGGCGACGGCGAAGATGAGATGGGTGAAGCAGAAGCCGAGCTCGCGGGACGAGCGCGGGGTAAAAACGGATCAAGGAAGAAAAAAGGCAAGGCAAAGCCTAGCGACTACTCTGTGTTTAGCGAAGCGTTCGTCGTCACTTTTCTAGCCGAATGGGGCGACCGCTCACAAATCGCGACGATTGGCCTCGCAGCGGCGAGCGACGTTTTAGGAGTCACTCTCGGCGGGGCACTCGGTCACGCCGCGTGCACCGGCATCGCCGTCGTCGGTGGTAGACACATGGCGTCTCGCGTCAATGAACGCGCCGTATCGCTCTGCGGCGGCGTCCTCTTTATCCTCTTCGGTTTGCATTCCCTCGTTTCCGGGAGCGCCTAACCGCCGCTCGGTCCATCGTTCGTTCGCGTGCGATCCTAAATGCATCCTAATCGTAATCGTCTACAATGCCCGACCGTGTAATATCCAATATCCCATTCTTTCGTGTGCTCAAATTTGAAAAGGAAAACAGTTGGAAACGAGACGCACTTAAACGTCACAACATCACCTGCGTTCGGTGAGGACAAAGATTACAACGACGCCGTTCCCGGTCGGCAGATTCGTCTGACGATGGACGATGACGCGTACGATGCGTTAGAGAGGTTCGTAAACGACGACAACGATGACGACGACTTTGAAACGTTTTTTGAAAGGGCACTCGCACTTCTTTGTCGTCTGGTCAATCAATCTTTTATGCGGCCGACGCGTTGGATTCCGCGGTTTAGGGTGTGAAAACGACGCGAAAGAAAAACAGACGACTGACGCGAGCGATTAAACGCACCCTTGCACAGCGCGCACGAACACGAGGGGTTGTTGGAGCGAGAAGAGGCGATGCGTACTTTGGACGACGACGCGTTGGACGGATTGTTCAGAGAAGGAACGACGACGCAAAGGACGACGTCATCGACAACGACGACGCGAAGGGCGGATGATTTCGAAAATCTGGATGCGTCGTTCACGCGGTTGTACTCGTACTTTAATGGGAAAGGGTACCGATGCACGATGACGTCGAGGGTGGTGAATCTGGCGACGCTCGGCTTTACGATTTGGTTGAGCGGGTTGTTGTTGCTGTACGTGGATTACGATTATCTGACGACGACGTGCGCCGAGGAGGCGGAGAGATGCGATATTTTGAGAGACGTGATATATCCTGAGCCGTACCGGTACGGTGGATTCATACGAAACGCGACGGTGACGCTGTATCTATTGTTGTTTTCGGCGTATTGGGTGTGGAGTGCGATTCGGTTGGCGCACGACACGGCGCCACTCGCCGCCACGCGGCGGTTTTGTAGTCAAAAGTTGGCGCTGAGCGATAGAGATTTGGTCACGATCACGTGGCCAGAGGTGTTACAGCGCGTTGTGCACTTGCAAGCGACGACGAGGTTGTGCATTTCGCGGGAGATGAACGAGCACGACATTGTCACGAGGATTTTGAGAAAGGAAAACTATCTGATAGGAATGGTCAACCGGGAAGTGCTCAACCTGACGTTGGACGTGCCGGGTTTGAGATATCACAGATGGTTTACGAAGGTGATCGAGTGGAACATAGATTTGGCTGTGTTTCACGGCATGTTTGACGATGAATTCAACATCAGACCAGCCTTCTATGACGTTTCCGCCTTGCGTCATCGCTTCAAATGTCTGGCGATTATCAACGCCATTCTGTCGCCGTTTCTGGCTATTTTTTTGACAATGTACTTTGTGCTATCGTACGCGGAGAGGTTTTACAACTCTCCCGCCGCAGTTGGCGCGCGAGATTGGAGTTCGTACGCTTACTGGCGCATGCGAGAGTTTAACGAGCTTCCTCACTTTACGCAACAAAGATTAGCCGCCGCGTATCCGCACGCAAAGGATTACATCGGGCAATTTCCCTCACCCGTCGTCAACATCGTGGCCAAGTTTGTCTCGTACGTGGCCGGCTCCTTCGCAGCCTGCGCTTTATTCTGTGCGTTGATTGATGACCGTCTTTTGCAAGCGTACGTCGGCGGGCGGGATTTGCTCTGGTTGACAGCGTTGCTCGGTACGATTCTCGCCTCGTCACGCTCTCTCATGGCTGTTGAGAATTCCGTATTTTCGCCCAACGCAGTCATGTCACAGATTGTCGCGCACACGCACTACTTGCCCAAGCACTGGCGCGATGCGGCACACAAAGAGGAAGTGCAGAAGGAATTCAACTCGTTCTTTTCGTTAAAGGCGATGATGTTCCTCGAGGAGATTGCGTCTGTGTTTGCGGCGCCGTTTTTGCTTTGGTTTCCATTGTGCGATTCGGCGCAAGACATTGTCCAGTTTGTGCGACAGTTCACCGTGAACAAACCGGGTATAGGCGACGTGTGCTCGCTAAGTACATTCGACTTCAACCGACACGGTAACAGAAACTATGGCGCGCCGAGGCACGCGGCGAAGACGCAACGGAGCAAGCAAGGCAAAATGGAGAAGAGCTTTCTGACGTTCCAGGCAACGTATCCCCATTGGGAACCGGATGAATGCGGACAAGGCATGCTACAATCTTTGAATGGATTCAAAAACACCCGTGGAAGTGTGCTCGGCCGCTCTGGCGAACTGAGTGCGAGCGTTCTTCGGACATCGTTGATGAGATCAAAAGATCCCAAGTCTCCTGAGAAGAGTGCGATTCGGCGCCGTGGCTTAAACTCTGGCTCTGACATGCATCAGCCCGCGGCTTACGGCAGTGGTACGATGTTCGATTCGAACGTGTCGCTGTCACATTCCACTTTAGATGAGAGGGTATCGTTGCTCGAAACCCTGAGCGCGTCTCAAACCGTCTTGCAACACTTTTATGACGAAGCAGCGGGCGTGTGCGACACTGCGGCTGAAAACAGCCCGGCTCGAGAGGAACAGCCTGACGAATCGCCAAGAAAACGAGAATCGTCACCGGTGCACACCATAGATAATATACAAATGTACCAACGGCCGAGTGGCGCGGCTGTGCCGCTCACGACATTCCCGGAGCAAGCAAGAGTTGAACGCGACCAGGAAGGACCGTCTGTCCTCGATTCCTGCGTGTTGCCGCATTCAACAGTTCTCCCGCCGGTGAACGTCAAACGTGACGAATCCCCCGATGAGTCTCTACTGTAAACTGTAAAAAGAGAATTGTAAGATTTGTGACAAAACATCTCTGCTGATATTACTTTTGCTAACACGTGATGAGACAGACTAAACTACTTCTTCGACTTTTTCGCGGGCTTGGCTGGTGTCTCGTTGGCGCGCTTGAGCGCGCCTCGAGTCTTCCTCGCCACCGGCGTTGGCTCCTTCGGCTTCTTCTCTGACGTAGATTTTTTCGGTTCCTTCGTCGCGCTCTTCTTCGCTGGCGTCTTTGTCGCGCTCTTCTTCACCGATGATTTTGCCGCCTTGTCCGTCTTGAGAATAGCCTTGTAACCCGGGAATTCGTAGTCTATCCCCGCCGCCGCGATCGCCGCCCGTCGCTTATCTTCCGCCTTGACCAATATTTTGTTTCTCTTCGCGATTTCGGCATCCGAACGCTCTCTGTTGTGCTTCTCCGCCGCCCTACGTTGCCACGGCACCACCTTAAACTTTGTTCCGGTACCCTCAAACGTCTTCGGATGCACCTTGGCCGGATCGAGCAACGTGATCTTCAGCACCTGATTCGCCAACAAGTAATTATTCATACTCTCCGCGACGATTTCAGCTACCTCTGGGTGCTTAAACTCGACAAACGCGTAGTGCTTGCTCTTACCCGTCTTTTTGTTTCGGCTCACCTTGACCCGAGTTACCTCGCCAAACTGTCCAAAGTACTCTCGCATCTGTTCCTCGTAGAAACCGTGCGGAACGTGACCGACGTAGATGACTCGCGGGAGTTCATCGCGTTTTGAACCCTTCTTTACCTTGGCTGGCGCCGTGAGCGGGATCACGTCGCCCGTCTTGGCCATCTTTGACGACGACCTTTTACCGGCGGCGGCGGCGGCTTTGCTCACCATGATTTTCCACTTCGTGACTTGACACGTCTCGTCTCGCGGTGATTCGTTGACCCGTTCGATTGTCGGTCGGTGTAGCGCGCGCTCTTTTTTCTCCTTTATCTCGCGCGCGACGGGTTCGTCGGCGTGCTCCAGTGTGTCGGCGCGGACCGTCCGGCGCGCGTTCGCTTTCTGTTGTACTACTAAGTAGTACTTGTGACACTTTTGACGGTTCCCGACTCCACAGCTGCTGGATGGATGTCTTTATTTCAGATTACAACCGCGTTTCTTTCGTCTATTCTTCAAAGAGCCAATTGCTGAGCTCTGAAAAAGTACCGGAAAAGTTGACTTCGCTGACGCGTTGAAGTGTGTCGCGAACGGTGTCTCGGACACCCTCTTCGGCGAGTTTGCGTTGAGTGTCCGGGTTGCGAGCAGCGGCGGCAAGGACGGCGCCACAGCACGATTCGACAACCTTCAAATCGTCGGTGTGGCAGCTCATAGCGAACATGAGGGGCTCGTAGACTTGATGTTGGACAAAGGTGTGTTGGCCGAATGATCGGCCGAGATGAACGCACACCCAAACCGCTCGAGCAGCCGCACGGACGACTCTGGCGTCGAGCGGGAACGTTTGGAGCGTCACAGCGAGCGTCTCCAAAGCGCTTCCAGACACTATTTGTGGAGCCTCCTGGGCGAAGAAGGCGAGTTCTCCCGACACTAAACCACTAATAATTCGAGCTCCGTGCAACTGAATCTGCTTGTCAGATTCGGCGTGGCGCATCAAGTCCAAAGCCGCTTGCAACCCGCTTAATTGGTACATTTGGTGCGCATTAGGACCTTGGAAAATGCGAGAGATGGCAGCCAAGGCGCGTGTGGCCCAAAGCCAGACATCTTCCGCGTCACCCCAACCGACGGTTTCCGATAACGTCTGCATGTCTGCCTCTGTCCACCCGTTACGAGGGATGCGACCCGAAACAGGCGCCTGCGCGAGATGCACCAACACTCGCGCGCTACGCTTTTTCGCATAGTACAAGTTGTCGCGCTGTCTCTTGATTGGCAACGGTCTGACTGCATCAGACAACGCGCTCAGTGTCAGTGCCTTCCATTGGCGACAGTCGCGAACTGATGCAAACGAAACAGAGTACAGGAGGTTGAGGAGCGAGATGCGCTTCAAATCGCGCAGTTCGTCCGCAGCATCGTCATACACCAACGCTTTCCCATCTTCATCAATCGGATTCGTTTCGGCAACCGGCTGGGAGTTCTTCATAGTTGAGACTTGTCCCAGTAACTCTGCGAGTCGTCGGCGCAGCTCTTCTAATTCACGCTCAAGTCTCTCAATCTCATCAGCCATGTGCTCCTTCTCAATCTCTGACGCTCTGAGCGCCTCTATTTTCTCCTCGAGAAGACGCGATTCTTGTCGAAGTCGGGAGCTATTCATGCCGTCTGTGTTGCGCAAAGTCTCGGCATCGGTGACGGCAATGGTCAATTGCTCTTGCAACTTGGTGATTTCAGCTTCGAGCGCGTGTATGGTTTTCTGCGCAGCCGTCTCAGCCTGCTCGAGTTTCAACTGCGCAGCATCTTGCGCAGCCTTCTTTCGGCCGGCATCCATCTCAAGCTCGGCGAGTCGCTTCAGTTGCTCAGACAACCGCGAGCTATTCGCTACTTGCAACTCTCGAATAGTCCCAAGCTCCTCCTCGAGGATTGCGATTTGTGAATTGCGCGCCTTCAGCTGAACGGCTTGTTCTTCACGTAAGCTCTCAGACGACCTCAGTTGAGATCCGAGCTTTTCGTGGCGAGCTCGCAAGTCTTCAAGATCGCTCTCATACTCGACGATGAGAAGTTGTTTCTCTTGAAGCTCCGCAGAAATGTTACCTTGCGACTTCAGTCGTTCCTGTAAGGATTCGTTTATTTTCATGAGATCTTGGAGTTCTTTACTCAAGCTGTCTTCGCTCTGTCGCAGCGAGTTCATCTCTGACATGAGCTGATCGACTTCCTCCTGCTTCGTCACGACTTCCTCTAGTAATCGACCTTGTTCGGAATCCAAATTCGTACGTTCAGCGTCGACGTCCTTCAATCGACGCTGAAGCTGGTTGATCTGCGTCTCGTGCATCGACTTCAAGCGTCTGAGCTGGGAGCTCAAGTCGGCATTCTCCGCTTCGAGTTGCACCTTGTTCCTCTCTCCAGAAGAGTTCCTCTCCCGCGCCGAAATGAGGTCTTGCTTGGCAGCCGCCAAAGCTTGCTCGAGCTCTTCATTCTCAGAGATGGCTTGCTCAAGTCGCAATTGCTTAGCCTTGTCCTTTTTGGCGGCTTCTTCAAGCTTGCCGGAGGACTCTCGCAAGCGCTTTCGCGCATCCTCGAGTTCAGACAGTAAATCTCCTCGCTCCTTTCCAGTCGAGTCTAAGGATGCCGTCGTATCAGCGAGCTTCTTCTCAGCCGTGTGATAATCGGCACGCGCTTCCTCGATCACTTGGCGCAGCTCAAAGTTTTCCTTCTCGGCGGTGATGAGCTTATCAGATATTTCTTTGATTGTTTCGCCTTCTTCGATCAACTTCTTTTGAATGTTTGAGACACGAACAGTCAGCATCTCCTTCTGCTCAGCCAATTCGAGATTGCGCCGCTGAATATCGTGCACGCGCTCGGTAAGTCGCACGTTCTCTTCTTCCAGGCGATGTTCTTGCTCGGCGAGCTCGCGCGATTCCATGTCGTCGACCGATGTCTGCTTGGCGATGACGATGCGCTGGGAGAGGCGAGTATTGACTCGCATATTATCCTCTTGTAAAGTTTTGATTTCTTTACGCAGGTTGGCGCTCGTATCCTCCGCAAACTCACATCGGCTGCGCAATTCCCTGCTGATCTCTTCCGCCGCCTCGCATCTTTTGCAGACGGGTACTCCGACGGCTACGCTTTCGCCCGAGCGCTGATGCGCGTTCTCCGCCGGGTTGAGATTGGCGATGACGCCAAGGAGCATGGCGACGGCAGCGATGAGAGGATACACGAGGAACGTCATCGTGCTCGAGCCTTTCACCTTGCAAACCGCATTCTGCGCAGCTCTCGATTTCTCTTCGGCGAGCTGGACGAGTTGCTGAAGGCCCGTGATGGTTTCCTTGTTCTTTTCACTCATGACTTGAATCGACACGAGATCCTTACTCTTGACAGAAACGACTTCCGCCTTAGCTTCCGCCAACTTTGAGCGGTGAGCGGACTCGAGCGCCTGGATATCGGCGCTGTGCTTCTTTTTTAGTTTTTTGATCACCTCCGTGTGTTGTTTCGTCAGCGCTGTGACTCCCAAACTGTCTCCCACGCGCTCTCGTTCGTACATGGTGATGCGATCGTTGAGCGCAGATACTTCGTTGCTCATGTCTTCAGTTTCAAGTTGAGATTGCCTCAAACGACGAGCACCTTCGTGTTTGGCTTCCATGATGTTCGCTTGAGCAGTTGCAAGGAGTTTTTCGCTCTCGGCCGAGTGCACCGCCTTCAAGTATTCAATCTCTTCTTCGTGTTTGAGTTGCTCGAGTTCTAGCTGGTGTCTTGAAAGCGCCAACTCGGCCTTGAGAAATTTAATCTCTTTATTCACCGCGATGCTCTCATCAATCGTGAGCTGCTTCCTGAGCCGTGCGACTTCCTTCTCGCTCGTTCGAAGCTTTGCGTTACAGTTACCCCCGACCAATGGAGTTCCGCTAGAGCCCCATCCGTCGGTAGCCGCACCGCGTTCGTCGGCGAGCGCCCGTTCGCACCCAGACATTTGCGTCTTTAAATCCTCATGTCGAGCGCGAAGAACCGTGAGCTCAGCCATGACGTTGTTATCGGTGATTCCTCTCACGAGGTACCCGTGATCGAGCGCCGAAAACGTCCGGAACGCTTCCACTATTTCACTTCTCCCGTGACTCAGATTGTCGCCGGTGAACAGCGAGCTCGAAAACATCAAAAAACCGACGAGCGCCGCGAAAGCAAATTCTCGCGAAAACACCCGCTGAAGCGTCGTCTTGGCAATATTCTCAGGCATCCTGTCATGTTTTCGCTTTTTATAGCGTCTCCACGCGCGCTGAAGTTTGATGACCGCCTCGAGCTTTTTCGCCTCTTCGTCGAGCTCATCCGTCTTTGAGGTCAGTTGGCTTCTCACCGCTCGCACCTTGGCGCTCTCTGCCATGGCAACCTCCGCCTCACGCTTCGCCTTGGCCGCCGCCTCGAGGTTCTTCTGCGCCTTTTCAAATTCGTAAGAAGCCTTTTCCAATTTTTCCTTGGTCATCTTCACCGCCGTTTCCGCCACGGGCACCGCACCTGGAAGCCCAGACTTTTTGGCCAGTTCCAATCGCTGCTGCGCCAACGCCAACTCATTCGCCACGCTCTCAAACACCGTCTGCGCCGCCATCATCGCCGTTTCCGCCTTGTCATACGCATCTTGTTTCTCTCTCAACGCCGTCCCGAGTTTCGCATGTAAACCCGCCGCGTGTTTCTCATCCGTCGGTTCCTCTATCCCTCCTTCCGCGTTCTCATCCTTCGGTTCCTCGCGGCGTCCAAAAAAACCCGCAAAAAACCCGCCGACGCCGCCATCACCGCCCGGTGATCCCGTTCCCACGGGTTTCGGTTCCCGTTCCACGCTCGCGGTCAGCGTCGTCGTCGTCGTCGTCGTCACCGCCGTCGTGCGTACCGTCGTCGACGTCCCGGTGGTTACGTTTTCTGGTTCAGCACCCATCGATCCGATGCCGCCGGCCAAACGCACGTCGTCAACGCCGTCGCCTCTTCTCGCGTCGCGTCTACCGCGTCGTCGTCGTGCGTTTTGCTTCGTTCGTCGTATCCCGTGTTCGATCGTCGACGCGCGCGTGTTCGCGCGGGCGAGTGACCCCCGATGTGTGTGCAGAATTGAGCCGAGTAAAGTTGGTGTTGAACTGTTCAACTTGAACAGTTGAAACTGTCAACGAGGTCCAAACGTGAAGGACGAGGCGAACCGAATGGATGGGTCGTCATGCACGCGTTGACGACGGGGGTACGGGTTTGCGTACATGCATATTGTTGCGGTTATGTTACATGCGAGTGGCGGCGGCGGTGATCGCGATTACGAACGGTTTATTGATGAAAAAATGCCGGTTTGAACGAGCGAAACATACGAGTCGAGCGGAGTCGAAGCGTCTGACTCGTTTACTTTTTACCACCCCGGCGAAAGGCATCCTTGAGACGCTCCATGGAGAGGTTTCGGCGAATTTTTTTACCGATGGAGGTTTTCTTTTCAGTCTTGTCGGTGTTGCCGTCGATGGAGAGGTTTTCCATGGAAGCTTTGACTTCTGGCGGAGGAGGCTTGATGGGAGAGCGCGGCGGGAGCGGCGTGGATGCATCCGCCTCGGAGGCTGGTCGTCTCCAGTTAGAAGCCTTGTCGCACTTGGCATCGGTGATTTCCCACTTGTGACGGCGTTCATCAATGCTTGAGCGGCGGCTTCCGGTTTCTTCACGGTTAATGTCAAAGCTGCCGCGTCGGCTCCCATTGGGAGACTCCTTGGTGTAGTCGTTACCGCTGTGAAATGCCCGCTCGGGCATGCCCGCGCGATTGCTCCTGGCGCTGCTCCAGAACGAGGTGAATTCATACGGTTGAAGATATCCGTGTCCGTATACGAACCGGCCGACAGGTAGGTGCGTGAGGATAATCTTGTTGTGGTCAAAGTCAACCGGCACCGTGGCACCCGGATCGACCCAACCGACCTCTGAAGTGAACACGGCTCCCTGCGTGGGTTTTCCATCCACGCTTCGCCTGCCATCCACGCTCTTTCTGCGCCCATCTGTGCTCACTCCCTCACGGTCCTTAATGTCGACGCTCCTCCGCCTCGCCGCCTCGCCTTGCTGCGCGCACTGCGTCACCTCTTGCTCGTTGAGTGGCCAGTGCGTCGCCACCGACGTACCGCCCGAACCGCAAAACAAAATCAACATCCCATCCTTCGAGTGCCCGAACGATAACGGCGCGCTGTACTGCGTCGCCGCCGCGAACACTCTCTTTGTCGTATCATCGAGCACAACGAACGAAAACTTGTGTTTATCGCTCAACTCCTTCAGATAACTCTTCAGAGTCAACGACCGCTCGCGGAGTTCGGGGTACTCGTCGCGAATCTTCTCAAACTTCTGTCCGATATCCGCCGCGTTCAGCGTATCGCTCACCAACGTCATCGCGTACGCGTCTCCGCACGCAAACTGCACTTTATGCGTCAACGACCGAGCCATCCCACCGCATCCTCGGTGTTCGACGCCGTAGTACTTTTTGGGCAACTTGTCAAAGCACTCGTCCACCTGCTGTCTGTTCCAATCGTGAAAACAAACGACGACGGGTGGTTTCCCGCCGCGTGTCCACGCGCGTCAGTCATCGCGTTCGGTGAGCGACGCACACGCGTCGTCGTGTCCATCCCTCGTCATCGCGCGCGTCGGTCGGCGCGTCGAAACCGTCGCAACTTTCGTCGAGAAAACGCGCGGGAAGATCCTCCATCGTATCCAACGTGTCACGTTCGCGGGCACTCGCATTCGCACTCGCAGTCGTACCTCACGCGATCCGGGGACCAATCCTTCGGTGGGACGCACGCGGCGAATGAACACAGCGGGTGGCTACCGCGTCCGCCGGTCATCGTGTCGTGGGGGCGCCGGGCGCGGGTGTGACGACGGGACGATGCTTGAGGTTAACGCGGTGCTGTGGGACAAGTCGTATCTTCGGGAAATGTTACGAGTTATGAACGGTCAAATGGATAGGGGTCATGGAATTCAGTACTACTGTTACCACTGTCGCGCCGTTCAAGCTGATCACGGTTCCATCGGCGTCACACCCCACCGTTGGGTGCTTGAAGCGTCACAGTGTGACTCACGACAGTGGGTGAGGTATCACCGACGGACTGGCGGCGACGGACGACGACGGTGACGTCGTCGCCGACGGATCGGCGCTCTACGGCTTGGTAGACGTCGGCGGACGTCTTGACGTCTCTGCCGTCGACGGAGATGATGACGTCGCCTGGGGCGATCCCGCTGATCCCGCGACGGGTCGACATGAATCCGGCTTTTTGTGCGTTGGAATCGCCGATGAAGCCTTGGATGAGGGCACCGCCGCCCACGGGGAGTTGGAGGTCGCGCTGGACGGATTGGTCGCCGAATTTGACGTTGAGGCTGGGAAAGACGATTTCGCCATTCTCGATGAGCTGAGGCACCACCGTTTGCACGATGTCGATCGGAATGGCAAAACCGACGCCAGCGGATGAGCCGGTCGGGGTAAAAATCGCCGTGTTTATTCCTATCAAACGACCCCGAGAGTCCAACAGTGGGCCTCCAGAGTTGCCCGGGTTGATGGCAGCGTCCGTCTGAATGGCGCCCGTTATCATCGAGCCAACCTGGCTCTGAATGCTTCTATTCAGCCCGCTGACAACTCCCGTCGTCAGCGTGTGATCGAAACCGAACGGGTTACCGATGGCGAACACCGCTTGCCCGACTCGCACGCCGTCCGACGAACCGATTTGCACCGTCTTGAGCAACTCTCTAGGCGCCTCCACCTTGATCACGACGAGATCCTTCTCCCTCGACGCTCCGACGAGGGACGCTCCGAACGTGCGACTTCCATCTTCCGTCTGAATCGTCACCTTGGCCACCTCGTTTACTTTCCTACCCTTTGGAATGGACGCCAACATGCCTCCGATGACGTGGTAGTTGGTGACGACGTGTCCCTCCTCGTCCCAAATAACCCCGGTTCCGTTACCTTCCGCCACGATCGACCCGGCGTTCGCGCTCGCGTTCCCGCTCTGATTCAAAACGGTGAGATCGACGACGTTGACGGCAGCGCGTTCCGTGCGTGAAAAGACATCTATGAATGACCGCTCCAACGCCCCGAGCTCGCCCGGCGCGGCGACGTCCGCCGCGGGCACGTTCCCAGCCATCGCACGTTCGACTCCGCCCACCGTCGTCGACGACGCCGTGACCACACCCATCGCCGTGAGCACCGCCGCACGGCGTCCGATACCTCGCGTCGGCGTCGACGACGACGATGACTGTTCGTTCACACGCTCGAGGTAATCCACCTTCGTCGCCACGTCCGTCTCGTCCTCGCGTTCGCGTCCACGCCGCATCGCGCGCGCGTGCGGATCCCGTTTGAAACGATCCACGCGTCCGACGCGCGTGGTGGTTTTCGTCGTCGCCACCACGCGCGCCGTCCCGATCGCCCCGAGCGTCTTCATCCTTTGCGTGCTCTGCGCGTTTCACTGACGCTCCACCTCCTCACTCACCGCCGCGAAACGAAACGAAACGAAACGCATGCGTCGCGCCGCCGTCGTCCGGCGCGCGGTGCGTGGCGCGCACGTATTCACGCTCGCCGCGTCGGCCATCTCCTTGACGCTGTGCGCCCTCGCCGTGACGCGCGACGGTGACGATGACTCGACGAACGTCAACGCGTTGCAACGTGGGAGAAAACTCTTGGCGTCGAGTTCAACGCCGTTGTGGCGCTACGGTCTCATCCCCGTCATCGCCGCCTTCGTCGGATGGTCCACGAACGTCATCGCGCTCAAGATGACGTTTTATCCGCTCGAGTTTTTCCCGTCGTTTCTAGCCTTTGCGCAGGTTAAGGGGCAACCGTTCGGGTTGCTCGGCGGTTGGCAGGGGATCATTCCGAACAAAGCGGGTGAGATGGCTGAGATTTTGGTTGACTTGATGACGCAGAAACTCATCGATATCAAGGAGATTTTTATGCGGCTTGAACCGAAAAAGTTTGCATCCATCATGGATCCGGAGATGCGAGAGGTGACGGAGAAGATGTTTGAAAACGTCTTTGCGAGGGAAGCGCCAACGTTTTGGAACGGGTTACCGACGCGCGTGCGAAACGAAATGATATCGGAAGCTATCGATCAGTCGGCGGCGTTGTTGGAACACATGATTGTGGATCTCATGGAGAATGTGTACGAGGTTTTGGATCTCAAGAGCATGGTGGTGTCGTTGGCGTTGAACAACAAGGATAAAGTCGTTCACATGTTTCAACAAGTCGGATCGAAGGAGTTTCGATTCATCGAGTTGAGTGGGATTTATTTCGGTTTTGCGTTTGGCTTGTTTCAAATGGTGGTGTTTTACTTCGTCGATCTCTACGCCCCCGAGCACGGCGTCTGGCTATTGCCAGTATTCGGCTTTTTGGTCGGTTACCTCACAAATCTCGTCGCGCTCAAAGTCATCTTCAAGCCGATCGAGCCGAAAAAGGTTTGCGGCTTCACCTTGCACGGGGTCTTCTTGCGCCGTCAGCAAGAGGTGAGTGCAGAGTTTGCGAGATTATCAAAGTATCACTTCTGCAACGCCGAAAACTTGTGGAACGAGATGATGCATGGGACGTACAAGGATCGATTCGAGGCTTTGGTGCGACGAAACGTGGACAGCTTCGTCGAAAAGACTCTCGGCCACGGCGGGTCTCTCGTGAAGTCGATGATCGGGGCTGAAAAGTACGAGGCGATCAAATATGAAATAATAGACATTATGTACGATTCGATTCCTCACTGTATACCGGTGACGTACGATTATCAGGATGAGGCGCTCGGGATTGAGGATACGCTGCGGGTGAAGATGCAAAAGCTTCCTGCTCCTGATTTCGAGCGCGTGTTGCATCCAGTGTTTGAACAGGATGAAATCAAACTCATAGTTGTCGGTGGTGTGCTGGGCGCAATCACGGGCGCCGCTCAATACTTCTTAGCCTTTGCGTAGTAGTAGATATATGTTTACAATTCAGTGTGATCGAAGTGGGGGTGTCGTCGCTTGGAGCGCAGCGTCACGCCGGTACGCTCGGTTAAAAAGTCTGTAAACGACATTGTCTCCATGAGGCCGTCGTACTGTTCGTGTCGCGGTTTATCGCCCGCCTTGTAGAAGTAAACAGTTGGGTAGTGCGTTATGCGCACGTGTTTCGCCTCATTCTTCGTCGCGTCCATTTTTGCAATGATGATGTTTGGCTCATTCTTGTACAAAGCCCCCAACTTTTCCCAAACCGGTTTCATCGCCTTGCACGTGCGGCACCACGGCGCGTAAAACCAAAGGAAGACGTGCTTGTCGTTATCGATAACCAGTGAGTCAAACGTTTTACCGACAACTTGCACGACGTCGCCGTCGTTCGGAAGTGGGTCTTGCGACTTGAGCAGGGGCACGAGCTTGTTGGCTTGAAACTCTTCGAAAAACGTGACAATGTCGTCAGAAATCTTGTCCTCCTGGAACGATCCCTTGTATTGGTACTTGAGATCGTGCGACAATAGGCGAATCGTCGGCGCATCTTTCTCTCGAAGCGAGAAAAAGTCGTGCATGACAGTCTCTTTCGGATCGACGGTGACGATGTGCACTTTGCCCCTCAAAGCCTTGGCAGCCTTTTCGCACGCAGTGGTGAGCGCGCGAGCGCGCGCTTCATCCGCTGGCAAGAAGAAGAAAATGTTTGCCGCAATCGGACCCATGAACAAGCGCTCCAACTGCGCCTTGTCTTCAAACTTGACGATCGGTTGTACCATTTCCGCGGCGATCCACGTCTTGAGCGCGGCAAGATCTCTGACATCTCCGTCGTACACGACGGGTTCCTTAGCGAAATCTCTCCACATTTTTATCGTTGGCCACGGCGCATTCCACTCTTCGCTCGCAATTTTGCTGTTCGTCTCACCAAAGTCCAAGTCAAACTCAGATGCGGCGTGGTGATACACTTCGAGATCTTTTTCATCGTTGAAAAAACCGACGATTGCGATTGGACGCCGATAGATAAAGACGTCGACGTCGTCAGTTCCTTCCAACCACCTCGCCGGCTTGAGCAAGTTGCGCTGCACGAACTTATCCAAGTGCTCCTGCGAACGATCCCCCTTGTACGTCTTCGGCACACCATCGCGAAACAACATGAGCGTCGGGTACTCCTCAATCTCAAACCTCGAGTCGAGGTCCTTTTCCTTTGTTGCGTCCACGAGCGAAAACTGCATCTCCGTTCCCGCCATTTTGTGCGAGTGCGCATAAGAAATCCACTGCGGCATGAACGACTTTGAGTGCCCATCCCACGGTGCGTAAAACATCACAAAGTTATACTTGGACTTTTTGATCTCGTTATCGAAAATCTTGGCATCTAGCTTCAACACGTGATCGTCCGATAGCGCCTCGGCGATGATTTCGTGTTCGCTCACCTTGGCCTTGCTCTTTTCGCGCGTAAACGGATTGTTCATCGCCGCATCCGCCAAGGTGAACATCGCGGTGACGACGAAAAAGCACATCACCGACATCACCATCGAACGCGTCGAACGCGTCGGCTTACATCGTCCACGCATGTTTACTACCCGTACCGTCGACATGTCCTAGAGCTCGATCGGTTCGACGAGGATAACAATTATAATCCAACTTCTCGTGGGAAAACCAATCCACCGACGGAACGATCGACCGACCGACAGACGCACGGATCGCGATTCACGCACGGTGCGATTCAATCTTTCAAACACCTCGACGCGTTGCCGTGCGTGCAGATCGATGACGTGTCTGCGGGTCGCGGTGTGGCGAACAATGTCGTGCGATGGACTGAACGAGCTTATGTCACCACCAGCACGCACTGTGTCTAATCGCTTACGCGTCAGTCCTCGTCGCTGAGACCCTCGGAACCGATTCGATCGTGCGGTCGATCGATCGCATGTGGTGTGGAACGCCGTCGGCGCGCGTCGCACGTCGAGGAGGACTCGAAGGAGGACGCGCGATGCGTGGTGTGGCTCGACGGGCGAGGATGTGTATGCTGACGACGCGTCGTGGGGTCGTGAGCCGCGCGCGATGGACCCTGATGGATGCGTTGGCGAAGTCGATGATGATGTCGCGGATGGAGTGTCAAAGGGATTTTTCGCGTCGCGGTGGGTTGATCGCTTCTCGAGTCACGACGTCAGAATCATCGTCAGCGTCTTTTTCATCTTGGGGTGCTGAAGCCACTGCAGAAGCGCTCGAACCGCCGCACGTTCGAGGATTAAACGACGATCAACGCGCTGCGGTGCTCGCGCCGACGGGTGCGACGCGCGTGCTCGCTGGCCCGGGGTCTGGGAAGACGCACGTGCTCATTGGACGGGTCGCGCACTTGATTCACGAGCTCAAGACGCCACCGAGGGAAATTTTGTGCATCACGTTTACGAATAAAGCGGCGAAAGAACTAAGAGAACGGCTGAGGGATAAGATTGGGGAAAAGGCTGCGAGGGAGATCACAGCGGGGACGTTTCACTCGGTCGCGGCGAGGATGTTGCGACGACACGGGGATAGGATTCCGGGGATCGGTCGAACTGGGGAGTTTACGATTTACGACGCAGACGATAGTAAACAAATCGTTCTCGACGTGTTGGTGAATAAGTTTGGGGAGACGAGGAAGAACGCGCAGCCGGGGCCAATGCGAAACTGGATCAGCACGAGTAAGTCGTGCGTCAAACACTCGGTCGGGCTCAACGGTTCGCACATGCTTCGGGCGTTATTGGAGGCGAAGAAGCCAATTCCGTCCATGTCGCACGAGCGATTCGTGGAGTGCTACGACGAGTACGAGCTCGGGTTGAGGCAGGCGAACGCGTTCGATTTCGATGATTTATTATCGGCAACCGTGGCAATGATGGAGAAGTGTCCGGAAGTGGCGTCGTATTACCAGACGAGATGGAGCCAGGTGCTCGTGGATGAGTTTCAGGACACGTCGACGACGCAGTACGAGCTGATTAGAAAGTTGGCACAACCGCAAGGGTCCGTCTTCGTCGTTGGCGATGCTGATCAGGCTATTTATGGCTGGCGTGGCGCCGAAGTTGCAAACATTCGAACGCAGTTTGACAAAGATTTCAAGGATGTGACGACGCACATGTTGACGACGAACTATCGCAGTACGTCTACAATCGTGCAAGCGGCTCAAGCAGTCATCAAGGAGAGTGAGTTTCCGTCACCCCTCGAGTTGGTGGCGAACACTCCGGGTGGGCGCGACGTCGCCATCGTGGAAGCGAACGATGATCGTGAGGAAGCCGAGTTCGTCGCGCTCGAGACGAAAAAAATGGTGCAGAAGAACCCGGACATGCGCTACGCCGACATCGCAGTGCTGTATCGCACGAATTCACAGGCGCGTGTCTTTGAAGAGGCTTTCATTCGAGCGGGCGTCCCGCACACAGTGATCGGTGACACCTCGTTTTACGGTAGGAAAGAAATCAAAGACATGATTGCCTACCTCAGAGTCGTGTTGAACCCCTCCGATACTGTAAGCCTCAAGCGTATCATTAATATGCCAACGCGGGGTATCGGCAACTCAACAATTGACAAGCTCAACGCATGGGTTGATACACTCCCGAAAAACGACGGAAGAGACGTCTCGCTAGGAGATGCGTTGTTCACGGGCGCTTGGAGAACGAGCAGCGTCGACGATGAATCCGAGCTACTGCCCTCTGCTGAAGAGATGGGCCTGAGTGCGAGATCGAGGACGGCGGTTCTGAAGTTTGCCGAATTTATGGTTGCGACTCGGGAGGGCGCCAAAGAGCTTTCTCCGGGTCAATTACTCGACGAAATCGTCAGCGCCACGGGGTACTCGACCATGGTCAAAGACGCGGATGAGGGCAACGAGCGATGGGCTTTCGTGCAGGAGCTGATTAACCTCGCCAAGGAACCGCCGCAAGACGTCGATGAGACAATTCAAGATCGCGTCGGTCTCGAAGCGCTCGGTGCGTTTTTAGAGGGCATCTCTCTCTTGACAAGCGCCGAGAGCAAAGAAGAAGAAGGCGGGGATACCACAAAGTTGATGACTATGCACGCAAGTAAAGGCTTAGAATTCGACAGTGTCTTCATCGGAGGAATCGAGGATGGGTTGATTCCGTTTGTGCGCAACGGCGACGGCGATGACGATCAGGATGAGGAAGTTCGACTCTTCTACGTCGGCATCACGCGAGCGAAGCGTAAGCTTTTCCTCTGCCACGCACGACAGAGAAGGCGTTTCGGACGGGACCCACAGCCCGCGAGACGTTCGTTCTTGCTTGACAGCGTTTCGGCCACTTTGACGGGGTCCATGAAGCCAGAGCGATCCTTGTCGTTGCATGATCCCTCTCGCAGTAGCGCACGCGGATACCCGCGAGGTGGTTCGAGTGGTGGGCGTTCTCGAGGGCGAGTTGATTGGACCGCACGCACCGTGGTCAACCAGCCGCCACCGACTTCGAAGAGAACTGGAACGAGAAGCGAACGTATCGCCAAGTCGCGTGATTTAATCAAACAAGTCACGGGCGACGACGCGGTCCCGCTCCCGCTTCGGAAAGCTCGAGCAATCGAGGAGGCGAGAATTGCCGAGAACGAGGATGCGGGTGAATCTGGCAAGAAGAAACGCACGGTCCGTCGACGTCCGAAGGCTCAATCAGACTAGTATCGTAGAAGTATGCAGTAGGGATAGTCGTGTAGAGGAACAATATTGAGACATCATTCAAGCCGACATCCATGTCGTTGAATTACAGAGGTAATCCGCACCAAGAAACCAAGTGCACGGGAACGGATTGAAAGTCGCTGTGAGCATCGTACCGCCGTGCTCTTCGTTGTCGTCGTGCTCTTCGTTGTCGTCGTGCTCATCGCGGTCAGCATCTGTTTCCTTTATATTAGCAGCTCCAAAAAACGTTGGCCAAGTCACCGAGAATTCGTACCACGCCATGTCGTAATACGTGCCCAGCATGCGCTCAGATGGACGTAACTCGACGGAAACTTCCAGTTTACCACTACTCCGATGGGGTGTCGTGTACACGAGAACAGAGGAAGATAGTTCATCAATGGTAACTCTCGCCATCAAATTTTCTCCGTCGAGGCTCACAGAAAATGCATCGACCGTCATGTCCTCTAGGGGCAAAATTCTGCTCGAAACATCAAGTCTTAGACACGCGGAAACACCGGCCTCCAAGCGCACGGTTGTTGTGCCATCACACATTGACAAGGCACTTTCGATTCCCCGAGGTCTCGCCTCGGCGGCACCGACGCGCGTCAATCGTAACGCTCCGCCAGTCAAAACAATGGCGACGACGAGCACGCGAGCAAACATATCGTTCATTCGAAATTTTATTAGAGAGACTACTTCACACGTCTCGGTGTGATTGAAAGCTAAGAAAAAGTGTCCATTCGTCGTCGTCATCGTTCCATCCGTAATGTTAGTTAAGCTCCGCCGAGAAGCACTTCGAGTGCCTTTGTTTTATCGCCTCCGCACTTTGTCAAAGCCTTCAAAACATCCGACTCACTGAACCCCATCTCCGTCAATTCTCCCACAACTGGATCCACTTGCGTCTTCGTCGCGTACTTCTCCGTCCACTCCTTCGCCGTCGCATCAAACGCCGCCCTATCGCTGATGTACATCTTCGCCACCACCGCGTCTTGCGGGTCATCCGGTTCCGGCGCCGCCAACAACGCCTGACAACTCAACAACGCCGTCTTCAGCGTCAACGCCGGCGACCACTGATCCTTAAGCACGTCTAAACAAATCGCCCCAGACGCGCTAGACACGTTCGGGTGCCACACTTTCGTCAAAAACTTCATTCGCGGAGGCTCAAACGGGTACGACGAACCGATCTGAATATCGATGTGAAACGTTCCGCCTTCGTACACCGTATCCGCCGGACCTGTTCGCGTCATCGCGCCGTTCCGATCGCCGTCAGTCGTTCTCATTCGCATCCTTCGTCGTCATCCTTTCGCGTCGCTCGCGTCCTTCGGTAATGCGCGAGAGTCGCCAGCTTCGAGTCATCCAATCCGATGTCCTCTTCCGAGACGCACGCACGCACGCACCGGTGATGGTTCCCTTCATGTGCGTCAACGAGTCCCCGTGTTGGGTCACGGTGACCCCGCTCGCGGCGTCCGACGCGATCTCGCGGAGCTCCTTTTGTATTCTGTTCAAATCCGCCATGCCGTCGTCCGTCGCGCAGTTGAGGGTCGCCACGTTCACACGCGCGTCGTTTTGACGCGAGCCCGCGTGTCGACGCATCGAAACGGAATCGGAAAACGCGTCCAACCCGTCGTCACCGCGAGGCGTGACGACACGGACGGACGGACGGTAGGAGGGATCGCGATACGTCGACGGGAGCGACGATGACGATGACGGTGGTGACGACGACGACGACGCGAAACCACGCGCGAGGTGTCGGCGCGGTGCCGCGCGTGGGTCGACGCGGTGGTGGCGCGAACAGGTTGAAAGCACGGGTGAGTGGGTTGACGATGTTGATGAAAAACGGTCGCTCTGGACGGATGGAAACGCGCCGCGGCGCGATGAATTCGTCGGAGATCGGTGAGACGGAGGTTCCTGGGGCGTACGTGGATTTTGCGAAACGGTTGGCGCGCGCGGCGGGAGAGGTGACGACAAAGTATTTCCGAGCTCGGACGCTCGAGGTGGAGGACAAGAGAGACGCGTCGCCTGTGACCATCGCGGATCAGACGGCGGAGGCGGTGATGCGGACGATGGTGACGAAGGAACACCCGACGCATGCGATTTTTGGGGAGGAACACGGGATCGAGCTCGGGGCTGGGGGGTCGAGCGAGTGGACTTGGGTGTTCGACCCGATCGACGGGACGAAGAGTTTCATCACGGGTAAGCCGTTATGGGGGACGTTGATCGCGCTCTTGCACAACGGTGAACCGGTTTTGGGGGTGCTGGATCAGCCGGTGTTAAAAGAACAGTGGGTTGGCGTGCGTGGTCGCGTGAGCACGATGAATGGCGAACCGATTTCGGTCAAGAGATGCGAGAACATCGGCGACGCATACATGTACAGCACGACGCCGCTCATGTTTGAGGGTATGAACGCGGCGCGTTACGATACGCTCGCGAGCAAGGTTAAAATTCCAATGTTCGGGTGTGATTGCTACGCCTACGGTCTTCTCGCCATGGGGTTCGCCGATCTCGTCGTCGAAGCCGACTTGAAGCCGTATGACTACATGGCGCTCGTGCCAATCGTCAAGGGCGCTGGCGGCTACATGACCGATTGGAAGGGTGAACCGCTGCGTTTCACCGCCGACGCCGGCAGTCTCGAGAGCGGGGATTACCAAGGCGAGGTCATCGCGGCGGGCGACGCCGACGTGCTCAGAGAAGCCGTGGCCACGCTCTCCAAGACGCTCTTTTGAGCGCGCACCAGCGTCGACAGACGCCATTTTCCTCCCACATTTAGGCTATTTCCCGCCGTAACTTTGTAACACGCCACGCGCACGAGTAACATTATAATGACGAGACGCGCTTAACACGACTCCCGCGCGCCGTCGACGCCGTCGACGCCCGTCGGGGCTTTGAACTGTCACCCTTCTCCAATTCGACGAGTGTTAAACCAGCATTCAACCGAATCCCGAGCAGAACGTGAAGACTGGAGAGCTTGAGACCGTGTCGACCGAAGGAAGCATGATGATATGGACAAACAGTATCATCGGTGCCAACCCTGACGCCGCGAGCGCAGCGACCCGCGCGCGCGCGCCGTCGGCAGTGCACGACGCGACTCGCAAACATGGCCAACAAGGAAAAGGTACGATACACATCGTTTTCACGCATCGCGTGATCCTGCGCGCGTCGGGACTCGCGCGGTGACGCGGTGACGGCGCGGCGCGTGATCGACTCGGTGCGCTCGCGGATCCCCTGTCGACCGAGGGCGGCTCGATTCGCGCGAGAGACGCGGCGACGGACGGCGCCAACGCGACGCGTGACTACGGTCGAGGACGGCGGTTTCGGATTGGTGGTGATTTCTGTGCGTCGATTCCACGCTGGCGGTGGTAGGAACGCGACGGCGGTGGCGGCGACGGCGGCGAAGGAACCCGTGCGTGCTCGGTCGGCTTCGGTGCCTGATAGCACGACCCAGGGAGAACGAAATCTGGGCCACTTTTTCGGACGGGCGTTCGCTCGGTTTCGCGGACCCAGGACGCATTCGGGCTACGTAAAGGAGATTAAGGAGGAGTATTGACGCGTGGAGGCGGCGTAGGGACGGAGAAACGACGCGAACGAAGACTGACTGAACGCCTTTTCTGCTTTTGACCCACAGACGCCCAAGCCGCCAGCTGCCCCGGGCTATGAGCCCAACTGGCAAAACCTCTCCAAGCTCGCGCTCTACGTGCTCGCGCTCTGGGCCTTCTGCTCTGGCGTGTACGGCGTCCTCTTGACGATCACGATTGAAATTCGCGAGGGCATCTACCGCCACTTGCCGCCCAAGTACTTGGGCGATTGGACGTACGACGGCATCGCCACCAGATTGAAGCCGGCTGCGGACAACCTCCCGAAGCTCATGCCGTGGATCAAGGCGGCGTGCGGCAGCGGTACGGGTGACGTCACCTGCGTTGCCTCCGGCACGGACAATGCCATCGGTTTCGCTGTCGACAGCGCCTGTGGCACGGTGTGTCTCAATCCGTGAGAAAGTAGTGCAAGTTGTTCCATCTCTAGCTTTTTAATCGCAAGATTCTTTGTTAAATCATTCGCTACAATTACACACGCAACTCTGACTAATATATGACATTAAGAAGCTTTCCGCGCGCATTCGATCATGTTGACTAGGCCGACGCCGCTGCACCATGCAGTTGTTCGGCGTGCACAGTCTCGCCGTCGTCAGCAAGCTTCATTCTCGAGATGCTCGCACCATCGCCCAGAATCTCGAGCGCCTCTGGTTTTGCATCGACGCAGCCTTTTGACATGCCGACATCAACTCGAATTACCTTACCATCGCACGCTGAAGTGATCCCGTGGGGGTGCTGGATGGTGTGACCGACGACTACTCGTTCCACACCGGGTATCATTTTGAGCGTTTCTTTGAGTAAATCGCAGTCACACTTGTGCTCTTGTTGATGGGAGTAATCCCTAGCCCAAACTATGGAGTCTTTACCTTGCACGCTCAGCGGCGGCGCACCCTTAATTTTACCCTTTTGCATCCACTCTGAAATTTCCTTGTTCAACGTGTCCAAGCCGTAGGTGACGTGCTCAGGGAGCACACCGCCGTGAACGAACAGAGTGCTTCCGATGGCGACGACAACGGGCTGGTGCGCTAAAAATCGAAGAGCTAGTGGGGCCCCGGGTGCCAGAGCTCGCCAACGGTCGCCCTCCCGTTGTTTAACATACGTCGGTAATACGTCCGCCTTCGCCGCTTCTCCGGATCGCGCCTCACAGAGTCCGGCGGCGAGCCCGCAGTTCGCTCGGAGCGCCTTACCAATGTCCTGTCTTGCCCTCCAGCGCGTAAAATCGGCGCTACCTTCCGCTAGAGAATATCGGTATCGCCCGCTCACGTTCAAGGTTTCATGATTACCGTTCATCACGATCAACTCTCCTCCGGCCCGCCTCGCTTCTCCTCTCAAACGCTCGAGAAAGTGCAAAATCGCTATTTCGTCTTTACCCCGATCCAACTGATCACCGACTTGGACGCAAGTCGCCGTTCCACCTACCCACTCATCGCGCTCGTTTGTCAACCGCGCTGCTCGAAACGCCTCTCGAGTCTTCGCCAAGTCCCCGTGCACGTCGCCGATCGCCACCAATCTATCCACACCCGGTCGCCGGTAGCTGTTCGACGTGTTTTCTTTCGAAGGTCCGGGTTCCGGCGATACCGCGCCGCCTTGCGCGTGCAGAGTCGCAACGAACGTGTCCACGAACGGTCCCCAAACCGGTTTGAGTTCAACGCAGTCCTTCGCATCGAGCGGACCGTTGCGAAGTTTCGCGATAGCCGCTCCCATCGCGCGCTCGTGTCACTCCCACGTCAGTCCTTTTCGCCTCGCGAGCGGTGGTTCGAACGGGTGCGCGGGCAGATCCACTGACGACGCACCGTCGAGTGAAGGCGAGTACATACATCACGTTGTTGTTAAGTCTGCACAGCGTGAACGGAGGAACGGGTTGTTTGTTTTCTTGTTACAAAAACTCACTCCTCTTCGATCACTATCGCAGCGAGCTCTTTGGCTAATTCGTCCTCATTGATACCTAATCCTAACAATTTCTCAAATAGGTGCTCCTTGTGTGCCTCTTCTTGGCCCAGACATGCGAGCAAGTCATTAAGTTCGGCTTCGTGCGCTCGATCCGCATCCGCTACGGCGTTGGTAATCTCAGATTGCATTCGCGTGTTGAAGTCGTGTTCAGCGAGTCGGCGTCCTTCCTCACGTCCGGCATCGCGCGCGGCATCGATCACGGTCGTATCCGGGGAAGAATGCGCCCCTGGATTGGCCGAATCGTGCAACTTTTCTCGCAGACTCTTCGCTTCTGCTTCGAGGCGATACACTTCGGCTTCGAGACCGTTGTATGCTGTACTGAGCGACGTGAGAGACTCTTGCCGTTCGTTCGCCGTTTTCTTTGCGTCAGCTAATTCTGCTTTCAAATTGGCAATCTCTTGAGCGCTCGCGCGTTTCGCGGCTTCGACCGCGGCTTGAAGAGCGCCATTTGATGGTGCTCGAAGCACGCTATCCGTCGCGGCATCCGAGCTCGAAGCCCCACCGCCACTCGAGCCAAGTAGTTGCTCGGCTAGCACAGTATTTCTTGCTCGCACATTGGCGAGTTCTTCTTCGCTATCGATGAGCGATTGCTTGAGTCTCGCCAGATATGTCGCATCATCTTCCTCTGGTCGTCTCGATGCACTCGATTGTATGCGTTCAGAGTCTCCCGAAGGCTTGGCGTATAAAGACATCACGCTAGACTTAACGCGTTCCTCGAGATCGTCTATGAAAATGGTTATATCGTGATCATAGATGTCTCCGGGTGCAGCTTGCTCTTCTTCGCTACCATCTCCTTGAGTCGCTACTCGCGCCGCGTTCGCCCGAGTCAGCGGTTTCGGTAGCGTCGGAGCATGCGATGCGGCAGAGTATAAATCAGACTTGCTCATGGCTTCCCACTTCATGAAAAAGTTTTGCAACCCGACTCGCGCGGAAACCACGTCCAAGACGCTCCCAGAGTTCTCAATCAAACAACATCCCAGAACGACGCACGCGAGTGCAGAGACGTGCAGAGACTGCGTACTCCCTCCAATGCGGGCGAGGTCAGCGATCGCCGGTAGGTGCCCTGGAGAGGAAAGAAACGCATCGACTGCGGGTTTGCAACCGTACAACCAAACAATCAAAAGACGCAACAGAACCGTCTGTAAATGCTCGACTTTCGGTTTCTCATCCTCAGTCGAGTGCGTCACCGCAAGTTGCCGAACGCACCGAGGGAGCAAGAGTTCCGACGAGTTGGAACGCGAGCTCAGAGGCTCGAGATTGACGTTCAACGCCTTGATTTTGCTCTGATCATTCTTGTGAAGCATATCTCTCAAGATCTTTGCCGAAGCAATGCTGCCTTCGTCGAACACGACATTTGAGCCACCGTTTGAAACGAGCGCTCGAGCCAAAAGCCCCCCGAGTGACGACTCATCACTGCCGTCGTCCAAGCCCAGACCCGTCGGCGCGAGGGTGGAGATAAGGAGTAGCTGGCCTTCTTGGTTACCACGCATCGACGAGCCCAAGACCATTATCGCCGCCTGGCGCTCCGCGTTTGACTTGCTGTACAGGGCTACGCGTCCGCACGTCAACAATGCAGGCTCAGTTATCGTACCAGCACGATCTGCCGTGGCGCTGAACAATTCCGTCTGATTCGGAACATGGTTTTGCACCAGAGCTGCGAGAGCGCGCAGTGCCGCCACGCGAACGCTGACGGCGTTCACCGCCGTATCGCCGAGCGACGCGCGCACGAGAATTTCCACCATTCCGTGTTTTGCCAGTTCGCTCTGATTCAACTTACACCCTTCCAATCTCTGATTCTTGAGCATAACACTGAGATCACCATCGCATTGCAAGTGTTTCCTCTTTTCTCGGTCTTCATCCGGGCTGACGAGCAGGTGCACGGTCTCCAGAGCGCACAACGTATTCGCCGCCTTTTGCGCCGACATGCCGCTCATGCCGCTACCACCGATTTCTCGCTCCACGGCAGCCAATCCCGGGACACTTTTCACAAACCCATTCTCCCGAAACAAAGTCTGGTTACTCGAGTTGTCTCTCAGCAGGTTGTTACACAGCTCGAGGCAGTCTTGTACCACGATGCCGCCGTCCACGCCGCCCTCCTCTCGCATCACGGAGAAGGCGCGCTCAAACGCACCCTCAAACGCGACGAGCTTTTGAAGCTCCTCGTTACCCTTTGTCAACTCAACGAGAAGCAACAACGCTTCGTTTCGAATCACTTCGTTCTCCTTCATGGAGTCCATGAGCGTCGGAATCGCCGTCGGATCTGCGAGCATCCCCGCTCGCACGCTGTCTCCGCACGAATCGCTCGCCTCTCTCAACGTCTGCGCCGCGTACAACTTGGAATAAAAATCCGCCCCCCGAAGCTCACTCACGAGCTGCGCAATGTGCCGCGCATCTTCCGCAATCGCGCGACGCACCGCATCTCGCGCACCGACGCCATCATCATCCCCGGCACCTAAAGACTCGCTCGACTCGCTCGACGCGAGCAGCACCTCCAGCGTCCCTCGCACCAAGTCGTCGTCGTCCGTCGTATCTCTCAGCGTCTCAAACATCGGTTTCACCCCGATTAACGCCACCGCCCGTCTCGCCCGCGCGTTCATCTTCGCCAAATCTCTAAGCGCCGCCGCAGCCGCGCGTCTATCCGGCGGAAGCACACCGTTTACTAATCTATCCAGCAACGGTTCAGCTCCACCGTCGTCGAAATCCAACTCTGGCGCCCCGAAGACGATGTTCTTCGCCACGCTCGACGTCGCCTCTTTCAGCGACGACGCGACGGCGCCGAGTTTACCGAACCGCTGCATCTTCATCGCCCGCCCGCGCGTCGGGCGTCCGCGTGTGACGTCGTCTTAGTCGTCGTCGCTTCAAAAACTTGACAACTTTGAGCGCTGCGAGAGGCACAGCGCGACGCGCCCGTCCGAGATCGGACGACGACGCACGACGCACGACCGCCGAGGGGGGACGCGCGCTTCTCGATTGAGTCGAAAACTACATGCCCGCCATGGCGACGACGACGACGACGGCGCTCGCGTGTCTCGCGAAGCGCGGGGACGCGCGGGCGCGGGCGAAAGTAAGATCGGGCGGCACCGGTTTCGGACGAAACCGAAACCGCACGTGGATTCGCGTCGAGGCTCGGGCGGAAAGCGGGGACGGGGCGACAGAAAAGCTGAGTCGCGGATTGTTCTCAGAGTGCGGCGCGGTGCGGCGCGGACGCGGGGTTGGTGCGAGAGGCGCGAGCGTGTCAGCGGCTTTGGCGGATGGGTTTGGGGAGCTTCCGCCGGGCGACGACGGAAGTGAAGGCACTCCGTCCATCTCCGCCGGTCCGAGGGAAGATTTGGAAGGATTATTCGGAGCAGATTACGGTGGGGACGATCTCTCGTCTCAGGGCGACGCCGTGGTGAAGGGAGTGAGCGCTGTGGCGGACAAGCCGAGCGGGATGGCGATAGATCTCGACTACTTGCAGGAGCTCATCGCGATTCAGGAAGATTGCCCGAAGAACATTGGTTTCTTCGGTACGAGAAACATGGGATTCATGCATCAGCAACTCATCGAAATTCTTTCGTACGCGCTATGTCTCACGGGCAACCATATATTTACGAGTGGAGCGACGGGGACTAACGCCGCCGTTATTCGAGGCGCGCTGCGCGCCGAAAAGCCTGAACTTCTCACCGTCGTCTTACCGCAAAGCTTGGCGAGGCAGCCGAGAGAGTCGCGTGAATTGCTTGAACCGGTGAAACAAATCATCGAAGCGCCAGAAAACGACGAAATGTCTCTCCTGGAGGCTTCGAGGATTTGCAACGATGAAATTGTGAGTCGAGTTAAGCAAGTGATTGTTTTCGCATTCCACGATTCTAGGCTTCTTCTCGAGACTTGTCGCGACGCCAAGGCGGCGAAAAAGCTCGTTACCCTCTTCTATCTGGACTGAGTCGGTGATATCTTGCGTCTCACGCGATGTATTATTATTATCAATGTGTTTCTACTTCAATGCGCTCTGCTTGCTATACGCTGTGCGTGTGTTTCTAATAGTGTGTCGCGATGTTTATGAGTCGCCGCTAACCGTATTGTTAGGCGGCGGCGGAGTTTGGGGAGCGTCTGATGGACCGCTCTGCGCCCTCTCGATATCCTGTCCCTCTTCTTCGTACACCGTGTTCTCCATCGCCGCGTTTCGGGAGAGACTCGCTACGTCGCTCATTTCGACGCCCCCGCTCGATCGTCCCATCGGAACAAAAGTTCTCATTTTGTAAGTTCTATCGGGCGTCTCGCCGTCGCCGTGCAAAACATAGTCTTGATATGTCGCCCCAAACTGGTGCACAGTGTCGTCGAACACGTCTCGAACGCTGACAAAGTTGACGATGTTGGACACGAAACCTCGTCTGGCGCCGTTCGGATCAACAAAATCCTTGTACGGGAACGCGAACCACATCAAAAAGGACACAATCACCATTTCGCAGCAAATCAATACGTTTTGCACGGCTCGACCCTCGTGCGGGCTGGACAACGACCCAGTCCTCACCGCCATCGCCGTAAAAAAGCTCTGCCAGAAGCTGAGGAAAATCACGCTCTTGACAATGATAAACTTGAGCAACGGGTTAAACTTTGCCAACGGATCGTGTGCCCCGATGTAAAACATCCACAACGCGTACAACGCTAAAGAGTACGAAATGTTATACACGAAGAGGATGTACACGTATCCCTTCAAAAAGTTTATCTGACCGTCGCCAAGTTGACCTTGAGAGTAGAGAATGATTTCCAGCAACGATAAAATTGGCTTGATAAACACAAACTGCAAGCACCCTTGCTTGCATCGTCTGATGTAATTGCCATCCACAATCAAGTCTTGATCAAACGTACATGTTCCCAGCAACCAAGACCCCGCCTTGACCTCTTTCCCGCTCATCGCGTTTACGATCGCACCTGGTCCCCCGACATACGCCAAACACAAGTTCAAAAAGTTGTACACCACCCAACTCTCGTAGCAATCCCGCACGCTTTCAATGTAAATCGACTTGGCGTCATCAATCACGAGCGACGTCCACGACAGGAGCGAAAACACCGGCACGATGAGCACGACGCGTATGATGTGTCTCTGCACGTGCGGCATCGTGTAGTGCCGCACGTGCATAAACGTCAAAGCCAGCGCTACGACCGCCGACATCCACGCCATGAATCCCGTCACGTGGTGCACCGTGGCGTACCCCTCGTACCATTTCGCGAGCGTCATCCTTCCTCACGCGTCCGTCGCGCCGTTCACGTTCGCTTTACGCGACGAACGTCGTCAGAGAAAAAAACCGCCAGCTGGCACACGCCACACTCTCTTCGTTCGTTCGTTCGTTCGTTCGTGCGTGCGTGCGTGCGTTCCGACGAAGGCGACGACAACCGTCCCTCCGTCCTTCCGTCCGCGTGAATCGTCGGAGGCACGCCGTGACCTCTCGATGAAACCAACCTCGGGCGCGCCGACGCGGAACGCGACGGTAACGAACGGGTAAACCAACCCGCGTCTTCGAGTGCCGTCCGTTGCCCCGACCCCGACAAAACCGACACTTCGAGTCGCGCCAACCCCGCCGTCGGACGCGAGTGAACGACCGAACGGAGAGGTATGACGGCGACGGAAGAGGATGAATCGCGAGGCGCACCATCAGAGGCGTCGGTGAACGACGCGCGCGACGTCGTGCACGTCGACGTTGACGACGGTGGTGATCACAGAAAAGATGATGGTGGCTTGCGTTCGGTGCTGGACGCGCTCGTGCGCGCGCGATTGGAGGAAAACGCCAACGGACGGAAACCCGGTGGGTTGGGACGATTGCCGCAACACGAGTTTTGGGAAACGCAGCCGGTGGGACAGTTTGGGGATGAAGAAAGACGGGAAGAGCTGACGGAGGGACCGATCGAGACGAAGAGCGCGAGCGAAGTGGAACGCACGGGCGGAGCGCTTCCACCTGGGTACGAGTGGTGTTCGTGCGATATGACGGATGCGAAGACTCAAGAGGAGGTGTATGAGTTGTTGACAAATAATTATGTCGAGGATGATGACGCGATGTTTCGGTTTCAGTATTCGCAAGAGTTTTTGAAGTGGGCGTTGCGACCGCCGGCGTATCACATGGATTGGCACGTGGGTGTGCGATTGAAGGTTACGCAGACGCTCGTGGCGTTCATCACGGGTGTTCCGGCCAAGCTTCGCGTGAATGGACGAATGGTCGACTTAACGGAGATTAATTTTTTGTGTATTCATAAAAAGTTGAGGTCGAAGAGGATCGCACCGACGTTGATTAAGGAGATTACGCGTCGAGTCAACGCGAGAGATGTGTGGCAGGCGGTTTACACGGCGGGCGTCGTCTTACCCAAACCGATATCAAAGGCGAGGTACTGGCACCGTAGCTTAGATATTCGTAAGCTCGTAGACATTGGATTCACGCGACTTGGCTCTGGGATTAGTATGTCGCGGGCGATTCAGACGTACAAGCTCGCCGCCAAGCCCAAGGCTGAGGGCATTCGACACATGACTCTCGAGGATGTTCCAAAGGTGAAGCAATTGTTGTCTAAGTACTTGGAGAAATTCGCCGTCGCCCCCGTGTTGAACGAAGAGGAAGTTGCGCACTGGCTCCTTCCGCGCGACGATGTCGTGTACTCGTACGTCGTCGAAGATGAAAAGACGAAGAAGATTACCGACTTTATCAGCTTTTACAATCTTCCGTCGCAAATTATTCACGGTAACACGAAGCACAAAGTCCTCAAGGCGGCTTATTCGTATTACAACGTGGCGACGTCCATGTCGCTCATCCAACTCATGGAAGACGCGCTCATTCTTGCCAAGGCGAACGAGTTTGACGTGTTTAACGCGCTGAATCTCATGGAGAACGAGACATTTTTGCGCGAACTCAAGTTCGGCATTGGCGATGGCAACTTGCATTATTACCTGTACAACTGGCGCGTGTTGGACGACCTTCCGCCCAGTCAAGTCGCGCTCGTTCTCACGTAACACCCGACCTAGCCATGAAATACAATAGTGGACATTAAATTGGAACACGACGATTGTCAATAGCGCTCGCTCGATTGTGAATATCCCTCGACGCGTCGACCACGCAAATGCCCACCGCCTCGCCCTCAGACCATACCGCGCCCCATAGTCTCGAGCGTACCGCCACCGCGAGCGCTCACCGACGACACGCGATATGGCTGGCGGTGGTTTCTTTCGCGATCTCGCCACGGGCGGCGGCGCGTGCGAACCATCGGACGGGAGCGGTCCGAGCGGTTCGGGAACTCAAAATCCAATGTCCCGTCTCGCGGACGTCGTCCTCGGCGACCGCGGCAAGCACGCGAGGGAACAGCAGATGCAACAAGCGATGCGTGGTAATGGTACGTTCGCGACCGTGCATAACGGTCGATCGAGCGCGACGATGGGTTGTTTCGTTCGTTAGACTGACTGGAAGTTTGCACGCAGGGAGACAAGACTTAAACACCGCGGAGACAACGTCCGAACTAGGATTAGCACACGAAGGATTGATGGACGGTGGGGAGCATTATGCGGCGCAACGTCACATGTTAGCACCGATGCCGGCGATGCAGCACCTCGCGGATGCTAGATTCGAAGCTTTTGCTCCTGCGCAGGATAAGCAATCTGCGCGAAGCCGAAGCGCCGTCATGGCGAGGCATCTTCAAATGGGCGGCGTGGATGCGGAAATGGAGAGGTTGCGCGCCGACGAACGCGAGATGAATGCTCGGGTACAAATGGAACGAAACGCGGCTGCTCTGCGCGAGATGCATCAGCGTGAGAGATGGGCGCACGGGTTTCAGGCTCCGCGTCTTGCACCGTCCGCCAATACGTGGGCAAATGAATTTTCAGAGCAGTCTACGCATCACTCTCAGTGGGCGAACGAGTTTTCGAGGCAGGGTCCGCTGCCGGGAATACACCCACAGCCACACGCGAATCAATGGGCGAACGAGTTCGCTTCTCGTTCCGGTGCGCGATGGGGAGAAGAATTCCAAGCCATGCGAGAGAACACGTGGGCGCAAGAATTTAGCAACCAACAGCAGCGAGGTCACGCGATGGACGAGGTCGCGATTCAGACCGCAAAGCAGAGCAGCGAGCTCGCAGCGACGCTAATTGCCGATCCAAAGTTTGCCAATTCGAATTTTGCAAAGTTGATGTCGAAGATGGGGACCGGGGAGGTGGTGGTTAACAACGACGGTTTGCAAGAAACAGGTGCGCTGCAAATCCAGCGCGCCGAACTATGGGCTCGTGAATTCGCCGAAGAGCAGAGACATCAATCTCGCTGGGCCGACGAATTCGCGCAGCGAATGAACATACAACAAAATGAGAGCGCATGGGCGCAAGAATACGCAAACGTGCACGGCGCGCAACGACAATCAAACGTCGATGACTGGGCTGAGGAATTTAAGCGCGTGCCGAATGAATGGGCGGCAGAGTTTGAAGACTTGCAACGACAGAATCCGGAATGGATGGAAAATGTTTGGGATCAAGTGCAAAATAGTTCGCTCGCAACGAGGGGAAAATATCGTTTCACCGATCCGAATCCATATCTGGGTAGACACGCGTTGCAAGAGACCGCCACGCAGTTGGCGAAAGATGGTGTGCTTTCGGAAGCCGTGCTCGCTGTGGAGGCTTGGGTGAGAGAAAATCCCCAGAATAGCGATGCGTGGTATCAACTCGGACGTATCCAGGCGGAGAATGACGACGATCAGCAGGCAATCGCCGCGATGAGTAAAGCGCACGAAGTGAACCCGCAGAATACAGACGTTCTCCTCGCTCTAGCTGTTAGTCACGCGAACGAACTTGATCAAGACGAAGCCTTGGGACACGCGCGCGGATGGCTTTTGAGTCAACCGCGTTTTCAACACATAGCTGGTGTACGAAACTCGCAGACTCCCGAACAAATGCTCGAGCTTTTCAAAGAGGCGGCTCGACTAGCTCCGAACGATGCCGATGTACAAACCGTTTTGGGTGTGATGGCTCACTTGACGAGGAACTATGATGAAGCCATCAACGCCTTTGAGCGCGCGACGGTGCTAAGGCCAGAAGATCATTCGCTGTGGAACAAAATAGGCGCCACCAGAGCGAACGGGGCTGAAAGTTCAGAAGCCATCGGGGCTTACCGAAGAGCGCTCGACCTCAAGCCAAACTACGTGCGAGCGTGGTCAAACATGGGCATAGGTTACGCAAACCAGGGACGATACGCCGAATCTATTCCATACTACATCCGCGCGCTTTCCATGAATCCCAACCCGGACAGCCCGAATTGGGGTTACGTGCGCATAAGTCTCGGTTGCACCGGGCGGTTAGATTTGATGCATCACTGCGACTCGCAAAATATTGAGGCTCTCAGAGCCGAATTTCCACTGTAAACGTGCAAGCTTCAACGCTTAACCAACTCCACAAACTAATCCGAGACCAACCTCAGTGCACCACGCGAGCGCAGACATGCGCGCACTCGCCGGATTTCTTCTCGTGGCGTTGTTCTTGACGTTCACGCTCGTCGACGCCCACGAGACGTTCACCGAAGAAGTGCTCGTCGAGAGATTGAAGGACGATGCCGTTGCTTTCGTCTTTGGGTTTGTCCAAAAATCTCCACTCTCGGCTCGACACCGAGCCATCACGTCGAACACCTTGTCGTCCATTGTGAACGAATCGGGCTTTGAAGAGCTTGAACTTTGGTTCGGACGCGGTCGATGGAACGCTAGACGGTGGGGTGCGCCGCCAGTGACGGCGAAACCGATCGGCGCTGAAGTTTGGGCAACTTGGGCGAAAAATAAAACGCAAGACGCGGACGCTTCGCAGGTTGATCCGAGCGTCGGTGGATGGAAGAAGGCGATGAAGTCTTTAGGCGGTGTGTTTTGCGCTTCTCTGAGCACGCTCGCTGAGTCGAGTGCGTTGACACAGCCTGTGTTAGCCTTTCAGGAGTGGAACGGAACGAAAACTGCTCGTGAGAGAGCCGACGTCGACATTGTCGTCAAGCATGCGAGCTTGCCGCACGAGTCGGTTTGCGTAGAAAATCTTGCTCCGTGGTTGAAACAGCTTCCGTGCAGAGATAGAAGCGGGATCGGGAAAGTCTTGGCGACGGCTCATGCCGTGTTTGGCGCGAGGCACTTAACATTTGGACTTCGGCTCTCGAAGACGAGTACAGAGATCATTTCCGAGCAAACGTTGATGATGGTCGTTCCAACGGGTGACCACGCTTACAGCGACATCATGGAATCAATCGCACATTCTCGTAATGACGCGTGTACAGCTGCTGATAATGCTTACATACACGTGCGCAACGGTGAGCGATTCAAAACGCTCGGCGCATTGAAGGGTAGAGATCAATTGGAGGCGATGACTCGCGGCGTGAATCACCGCAAACCCGTGGTCTACGTTGAACGTTTTCTCACTGGAAACGGTAACGAAAACGGGGGTATAATCATCGATGTAGAACGCACCCAACGTGACTTGAACGAACCGATTAGAATAAGGCTGTTCCAGCCGATGCCGTGGTTCGTCAAGTTATTCATGCACACGTTTAGGATTCAACACGACGGCCAGGACGTATCTCGCGACTTGACGGAAGGTATTAAGTTTATACCCGCGATCGATAGAATTAGATCATCCACACTCGAATTACAAGCGGTGATTCCTGCAAACATCTCCACGCTTCGGTTATACATGCAGTATGACAAAGGATTCCTTCGGCAAAGCGAGTTTCCGGCTGATGCGAACAGGGGTTTTGATTTGCCACCTGCGAAAATAGATGCATTTACGATTCGCCCGATGACTGAAGCTACCAACGAGGCGGAGCAGACACCATTGACTCTTTCGCTCAGGAAAGCCTTCGGTCACACAGAGACCGTCTACATGAACGGCCTCCTTATGCTTCTGCCAACACCAGACTTCTCCATGACTTTCAACGTTTCAGCGTTGACAGGAAGCCTCGTGAGTGTTCTAGCGATCACCATCATTCGAAAGCTCATCGAGCGAGTCGCGTGGAAAGATTACGTCCCGGGCAAGTCTTAAGAAAGCCGCACTGCATCTTCGATGAAGCACGCATTCCCTAGACTTGCGCGAAAGTAGAGTGTATCATGATATTCCAATAGAGCTACAGTGATAAGGACAATAATAAAGAATGTTTCCTAAGCCACCTTAGTTTTCACACCGGGTGGATACGCCGTGTGTAGGTAACTGCACATCACGATTACGAAGAGAGCCAACACGTGCGTGGTTGGCGTCGATTCGCCTCGAGAGGAAGCCTCCAAAACCCCAGTCAAAACCAAGCCACAGACGACTGAAAATCCTTTTGCTATAGAACCAAGCCTCTTCGTAATCTCTCCAACTAAAAGGCCGCCTATCGCAGCCGAAAGCACTGGGATCCAAGCTAGTATCGTCCAAGACGAAAAAATCGCTCGCGGCACGCCAGACGACAACCACTCGACGCACACGACTACAGGAGCGCCAGCGATGGCCATTTCGAATGTTAGCATGACAGGATCTTTATCGTACTTTTGCAGTACAATCTGACACGCCGTACTGGAGAGTCCAGAAAGTGCAGAGGCTACGATGACGTATGCAGCGCCAAGCAGAAACTCTGCAGAGTCTTCGCTCCCTTGTGCGTCTGCGGCGCCTACAACGCTCAACCCTATTCCAGCTACCGTGACGCCAACCAACGCAAAACACTGAATGGTAGACTGTCGTTTACCGTGCAAGAAGTACAAGAAAAATGCAGCGCTGACGAGTTTCAGCTGATTCAAACAGTTGAAACTGACACCGTCGATGCGAGACGCTCCGCTTTGCAGCAAAAAGTTCTGCACAGCGTAAACGATCGCCGGGGCTGAACTCGCAACGATCGTGCTTAACCTACAATTGTGAAGCTCAGCGACGCCTCTCGAACCTCGCGCGCGCAGCACGCAGACTGCCAGTATAGCCTTGGCGAACTCAGTAGCCAAAACCAGAGCGCTCGCTGGCACGGCTTTGTCGACGAATGCGTCGCGCAACATCGGAGCAGAGCCATACTGAACAGCGAGAGCGACGCAACAGATCAAACCCACCCTTGTAGACGCATCCATCGCGCGAGAAGAGCGAGCCTGTCGGTTTTTCTTTTTCGCACTCGACATTTTCCTCGTGCTCGTTTCTGTGGGCGCCGGCAGTACTTCACTCTCTAATCTTCAGCGCGAGCCTGACGCCATGGATGCATCTCAGCTCCCGCGTCGCATCATCAAGGTATTTCCACCATTCCGGAACGCATCGCGCGGATGCGAACGGCGCGTGAACGATGGGTTCACGCCCTCGCGTGGTGTCTCTATAGAGAGATGACGTTTTCTCGCGATCTACTTCTAGACTGGTCGACTGACCGTTCACGCCCGGTTTCGCGCGCGATTGCGTTGAATAAACAGGAAGCTCAACGTTTGCAACAAGAACCGATTCCGGGAATCGCTGTTCAGGTGAGCGAGACGAACTTGAGGCACTTTTTCGTCGTTGTGGACGGCCCGGAAGGAACCGCATACGCCGGCGGGAAGTTCAAGCTTGAGCTCTTCTTGCCTGCAGATTATCCTATGGCGCCGCCGGAGGTGTTCTTCAGGACAAAAATTTATCATCCAAACACGGATAAAATCGGTCGAATCTGTTTAGACGTCTTGAAGGACAAGTGGTCGCCTGCGTTGCAGATTCGCACGATTCTGTTGAGCGTTCAAGCTTTGATGAGCGCTCCGAATCCAGACGATCCATTGAGAGAAAATGTAGCAGAGCACTGGAAAACGGATGAGAAGGGGGCATTAGCGATGGCACGGGAGTGGACGGAGAAATACGCCAAGCCATGACGCAACGAAACGGTGTTTTAAGCACCGAACGCGCTTATGTCACATGTGAAACAACCTAGCCTTCTATTTTAAATCTGACGAGCAGTCTGCTACAGCTACACCTAAACAACGTCTAATTTGTCAGTTTACTCGTCTCGATAGCGTCCAGAGCTGAAGGCTCGCGAAGCGCCGTGCAAGGAATCCTCCCGCGGCGACTCAAATCAGTCTTCAGCTTCCGCTTCGGCAACCAACCTCGCTCGTTCTTGCGCACGCTTGAGTCGTTCTAGTACGGCACTTTCGAAATCTAGGTTTGCGACTGTTGGTTTCGACCCCTCCGCTCCCATAGCGATTTTCGTAGGTTTATTTTCATAACTCTTCTCTGCTTGCGCCGCTTGCGTCGCCTGCGCCTTTGCATTTGGAATAGCTGCTCGCGTTACGACGAGCGGATTGCTGACGTCGCCACAAGACGAAGTCGACGCGTTGACGCAAGAATCCGCATCTCTGAAAACGACGAGAGCGCTTCCCTTCTTTTTCTTACCCTCTCTGATGACGACGTCTTCGATGGCGCCAAAGGCGGTGAAAATCTCCTTGAGACGAGCGGCTGAGTAGCCGCTCGCATCGCCGTCATGATCCTTCCTCCAAACTACTTTAAGCGCTCTGTGCAAATGCTCGGGGACTTCCACATCTGCCAGCACGCCTCCATCGCCGTCCTCATCCGTAGGAATCTTTCTGTGTTTTCCAGCGTATTGCTTACGCAAACGCTCCAGCTCTGCTCGCAGTCTGTCTCTCGCCGCGCGTTCCTCCCCGATAATCTCACCACCCGCCGCCGCGCGCTCTCTCGCCTCCAAATCTTCCACCGCACGTTTTCGTTTCGCATCTCTCAATGCGTGCGCCTCCTTTCTCGCCGCTCTGGCGCGAAGGACGTCATCCAACGCTCGCCTCGCTTCGGTGTCTGACAGCGCGTCGTACGCCTTTTGCAACACGTCAAACTCCCTCTCAGCCTCCGCTCTCTCGCTCGCCGGTCGTTTATCCGGGTGTTTCTTCAACGCCAATTTTCTAAACGCCTGTCACACACACGATCGCAACGTCGTCGATCCTCTCGTCAGTCTCTTCCACTCGCGAGCGCGCGGCGAGTCAACAAAGCATGACTGCACGAAACACGATGACGCGTCGCGTTCGCGTCGACGTACCTTTCGAATCGTTGCGTCATCTGGGTTCGACTCGAAGCTCAACCCGAGGGCATCGTAGGCGTTCAGCTCAGCCTCCATAACGCCCCGTGTGGGGATCTTCGACCACTCCTTGCGCGCGTTTGTGAGGTGTTGTTTGTGCTGTCAGCGTCAAATTGAAAGGCGTCCCTCGCACCGGCACATCTCGCCTCGCCTCGAACCGAATCTTTCGCGGCGAACGACCGAACGCACCTTCGCTTCAATCGAACGACCGATCGACCGATCGAGATGCTTGCCAGGGAAACCGCGCGTGTCGCCGTCGCGAGACCGACCGACGCGAGGAAGAGCGTCGCTGTGCGTCGTGAAGGAGGAAGAAATTCAAGCCAGAAAAACGCTGCGAGAGCGTCCGTGCGCGTCCGCGCCAACAAATCGAACCCGGGTAAGGATGAATTCTACGTCGGAAAGGGAAAGTACATCAAGGATGATCGCGGATTGGTATCCAAGAGCGGTAGAGACTCGTTGTTGACGGGTGGGTTCGCCGGAGGGGAAAAGGGATTGTGGTCTTATCGGGACGAGCTCGCCGAGGACAAGCAAGCCAAGGCTGCGGTCCAGAAGAAGGAAAAGAAGCGGAGAGAGACGAAGGAAGTGTCGCTCGCGAAGGATTTCGGTGGTCTCGCGGGTGGGTTCCCGGGAGGCGAGGTTGGGGTGAAGTCCTTCAACGCCACGGGTGAGTTGCCTGAGACAAAGCCTGCTACGCTCGGGTGGGGCCCGCCCGTATTGGGCACGCTCACGGTCGTTTGCGGTTACACGTACTACACCACTGGAGAATTGACCCAGGAATCTCTGTTGCAGACTGCCGAAACTCTGACGACCAAGGCGAGTGAAATAGACACCTCTGCGGTTGCGGGCGACGCGAGCGTGGTCGCCGGCGCCGTTGGTCAAGTCTATGATCTTCTCCCGCAAGAAATGAAGGAGTTTGGGAACGATGCCGCCCTCGTCGCGTTTGCCGTCTTGTTCGGCGCTCTCGCTCTTCGAATCGCGATTAGCCAGCTGACGAGGGTGCTCGGAAAGTCCATCAAAGTCATTGGCCTGGGCGCCGTTTCCACCGCCATAGCGTTAAAGATTCTTGACATCATCTGATCTTTAAATTTACACATAACTTGCCGCATCTTCTAAAGCTAACTAAAGTTTATCCTGTCACTTCTTTCGAGTGCCTCGTTTGGATTCACCTTTTGACAAGTCCTCGGCTGTGAGAATGGAATTCATGGACAAGAACATGCCGCTCTCGTCCTCATCTGAGCTGTACGCGTACTGCTCTCGTGCGGTTTCCTCGTCGGAGTCGATCGCAAGCGCGGCGAAACCCGATCTAGTCACTTTGACTTCGTCGTCATCTGACTCGTCGTCTTCGAAATCGTCGTCATCCTCTAAGTCGACCGGCTCCAACTTGGAGCGAACAACGGGAGTACCGATGGGGGGCGGAATTGCATATGGCATCTTACCATCGTAGACCATTCCTAATATCGCCTGGCCCGCGCGCTGCAAGTCTACACCTCTCGCTTGCGTGAATCCGCGCATTTTACCATACGCATAGCAAAGCGAAAGTGGAGACCACGGTAAATCTTCTCCACTCAGGTCTTCGTTGTTCAGAAGTTCAAGAACTTCGGGATCATATTGCTTTGTCGGCCGAATCTTGAGCACGCTCGTGATGGGCGCAGCGAGCGATGCGGCAAGCTTACCGTCGTTGGAACCGCTGAACTTGCGCTGCATCGCGTTCCAACGTTCTGCACCCACAAGCTTTGCTTCAGAAAGCCAGCGGATTGCGCTAAACGGCTCTCGAACAACTGGTAAAGGAATGAGATTTCCAATAATCTGTTCCGCCGGTGAGATGTCAATACGAGGGAACACGAGACCTGGTGAGTCACACAAACACGTTTTCCCGTCCAAAATGAGAGTTTGTAATGTCTTGGTGTGGCCAGGCGTGGCCTTCACGCTCACAGCCTTGCGACCCAAGAGCGAGTTTACCATCGATGACTTGCCCACGTTCGGATGACCCACGAGGCCGATCATCACTCTACCCTCAGCCTTCATACGATCCGCTTCTTCTTGCTCGGCGCGCAGTTCAGCCTGGCGCACGCGCTCGACATCCTCGTCTTCAGGGTCTTCATTTGTGTCCTCTTCTCCAGCGTCGGCGTCTTCCGCATCAGCCTCGTCATCTCCATCATCTTCGTCTTCTTCGTGCTCGAACCGCTTTCCGTCCTCCGCCAACTTCGTGCACACTTTTAGCAACGCATCCCGACCGACAGGGATTTTCGACGCTCGATGCATGCGCTGAGATGCGAGCTCACGCTCTTCTTCTGGGTCGTGCGTCTTGCGTTGCCAATGCCGCTCGCTCGCCGGTGCTTCATCGCGAGATGAAAACCCGACAACCGAGTCGATGCCTGGCAGAGCAGCTAAGAAATGTGCCGCCCACTCTTCGACCGCTTGCATCGGCACGGCATCTATTTTATTCAGTACAACCACGAGAGGCTTTTTCAACCGTCTTGTGATGTGCGCGTAAAGCGCCGGCGGTAGATGAAGCATTGGATTACGCGCATCAACGACGATAACTGCGACGTCGGCGCGCTCTAAAACACGCCACAGTTGTCTCCACACCTCTATGTTCTGCTCGAATGCCGGCGCGTATCCACCAGCCTCTATCATGGCTTCCTTCGCCTCTCTCAACCATTTGACAAACGCCTTTCGCTCCCTCGCGTGGAGTTTTCCTCTTTTTAGCTCGTAATCCCACTTGGGACGCGCTGGCATGAGTTTTAGAGACTTTCGATCCGTTAAACGGGAATCACTCGGCGTGAGCTCGTTGTAGCCTCTTGGTTCGCTCATCAAAGGTCTCCTCGCATCACGAATGCGTCTCTCTACGTCGTACGAAGCCTCCGCTGCGAGTACCGTCGTCACCCCCTTTCTATGCTGCGATCCGCTTCCTATCCCGCGTTTCCTAGCATTGCTCGCAGTTTTTGTGCTCTTTAATCCTAGCGACTCGACCGTAAACACCGTCGTCGCCATTCCTTGCCTCGCGTCGATCCTGCCGTCGCTGCTGCCGTGAGTTTCGGCGGCGGCTCGGATTCCGCTGAGCATGTCACCCTTTTCGCGTTTCTTCGCGCCTGCGCGCATGCGCGCGAGGTGATCCGCTTTTTTATTCTTCGGTGGCATGACTCGCGTCGGGGGCGGAGCGGCGATAGATGGTGCCGCGGACGCGCGGCGTGTTTTGTCGTTGTGCCTTCGTTTCAGTTACTGTATTGTTGTTACACTGGCCGCGCACTTGATACGATGACCAGGACGGTCGCGTGCGGGAAATAATGTAAGAGCTCACGGCTCACGAGCTATTGAAGACGAGCGAATTTTGACGAGACGGACTCTTGAGCGGGGACCCGACCGAGTGCGTGGAACTGGTTCTCGGTAGCTTTGGCCGGCTCGGTGTATGGGACATCGATCGGCGACTCGGCGTTCGGTTCAGCTTGTTCGTCAGTTTAGACAAAAGAGCCTCGCCATCCTTCTTCGTGCGCAGACTATTGATATCCTCAATCTCAAGCTCCAACGCGCGTAATAATAATGTTTTGCACTCGTCGTATCGCTTCGTCTCGTAGAGTAATTTAGCCAGTTCGACACCATGTATCAAACGCTGCGGGTTAATATCGATCGCCTTGCGGAAATACTCTTCCGCGCGCTCGATGGTGGCCGGTTCCATGGCACCATACAACTTTTTGACGAGATATCGCACCAAACCACTCACGTGGGCCATGGTGTGCTCAAATCTAGCGAGCACGTGGTATGCATAATCATTATCCGGATCGAGCTCGATAGCCTTTAACAAGTTGTCCTTGATGGCGTGAGTGAGCTCGACTCTCTGTCGAACCTCGCTAAACATGCTGAGACGAGCATTTGCCACGGCAAACGCAATATAACACTGAGCATCGGTGGGAGCTATGCTGATAGCCTTGTTCGCAAGTTCACTTGCGTCTGAAGCGAACTTTCTAGCCATCGGTTTGTTGTGGAAAATTTCGTGATCGAAGACTCTGTCGCTGAGTTCCTTACTCAGCGCGCAAAGAATAGCGGGATCCTTAGGGCGCAACTTCAAAGCCTCTTCAAAGGCTCGTTGTGACGCCACTGAATCACAAGCCTTGTCGAACGCCTTGCCTTCTTCGACGAGCTTGTCAACCAGAGCCGTCGTCTCAGGCTGTTCAACTTGACCGACACTCTCGGCGCGTTGAAGTTTACGATCACGTCCGCTCCTAACCGCATTCTCCCATACTTTCAACGCCTTCCAACGGAGCGGCGGAAACGCTTCTTCCTGGCTACGTTTCGGCGCGTCCACCTCTTCTGCCATCTCAAAGAGTGATACTACCCACTCGGGTACTATGCGGAACCTACTCCCGACGAGCAGCGGTATGAGCACCATCTGCCGGGGAATTTCAAACGTACTCAAGGTGACGTTCAGCACAAAAGTGAATAATTTGAACATCTTAAAGTCAAAAATACTCGAACGGTTCGACAAGAGGCCGACCAACCCACGTGCGGCGCGAGATGTTTGCTTTTTGAAAGAACGGGCGACGAGACGAGCCGCATTACCGCTACTGCGGACTTGGCGCAAGCTCCTAGCTCTCTTCGACATGCGTGGCTTCATAGGAGTCTCGTCTCGATCGCTAAACATGTACTCGTCTTCCTCATCCGTCTCATCCGTCCACTTGGGCTCTCTCACCGGACTCGTGGTTATTGTCAAATCTCTGCCCGAATACTCGCGCACCGGACTAGTACCCAACTTCTTCAAATACGGCGCGTGCATCGTAGTCGTCCACTTGCCATAAAAACCACTCATATCCTCCGAAAACGTTGCGTACATCGGTGTCGTATCTGCGCGGCGCAACAAAATTGGAGTTCAGTCGCTCGCGTTCGTTTCGTCTCGCGCGCTCGAAATGCGTTTCTTCAGAGAATGCGCACGCGGTGCCGGTGTCGTCCTTCCCGCCCACGACCGCATCGGACGACACGCCACGCGCGCGAATCACACCCTTCACACCGACCAACTGAACGACCCCATCATCCACTCGTCCGATTTCGCGTCTTGTTCTTTTCCGTCGTTCTTCTCCGTCGTTGAAAAGGCGCTCAACGAAAACCACTTTTTCATTCGACGCGTTTCGACGCCTCAAACGTCTCGCGCGTCGTCGTGATCTCCATCTCGCGCGTTTCTTCCAATCACACACTCACCTGCGAGGTACGCTTCATCGTTTCGTCTCGATGTCGACGGCATGGCGCCAACGCGCGCACGGGCGCGGGACGCGTTTCGTTATGCCGACGTCGCTTTTAACGGGTGTTTCCGTGTTTCCTGCGCTGTCACAGCTGGAGTGAGAAGTACCGGTACATGTTTTTTTCTAACAATTTCCAACAAGCTAAGCCTATGTCGCACGATATTTTAAGTTTTCTTCTGCGCTGCCGGCTACGTCGAGATACTCGACCTGAACGCCGAGACTGGCGACTTTGGTATCCTTTTCTTGTTCACGGGAGAGAGAGGCGCTCCGTGAGGCATCGCGGGCGAGGCGGGCGGCGTCACGCGTCGTCTCGAGCGCATTTAATATCGTTGTGAAAGATGGTCTCGATGTCGGGACTTTCTCGGTGCACCGAACGAATAGGGATGCGATGGTGCTGCTTAATCGGTTTTCGACGACCGCAGCGTCGGAAGGGAGCTCCAGGCGGCGCTCGGAATAGCCGACGACGGCGACGACTTGCATGGGATGTAAGTCATCCCAAGGTTTGCGAGCGGTGAGTAATTCCCAAAGCACGACGCCGAAGGAGTAAGAGTCAGCTCGTTCATCGTACGATTCGGCGCGCAACATTTCTGGAGCCATCCATTCGGGCGTACCGTGGAATTCGCTCTTCGCGCTCACTTGGGTCGCTTGACGCATCCTCGCGAGTCCAAAATCAGCTATTTTCACGCGCCACTTCTCATCCACGAGGATGTTTGGACTTTTCAGATCCAAATGCAAGATTGGTGGAGAGCGTGAATGTAAATACGACATGCCTCGCGCGACAGCAATGGCTACTGCGTGGTTGCGTTCGGGTTCAAGCACCCGGCCAGATTTGAGAATTGTGTGTAACGATCCTCTCCGCATAAATTCTGTACATATCAGCGGGGGATCGACGCAGTAACCCATGAATAAGAGCAGATTCGGATGGCGCAGTTTCGCCAAAACTGCCACTTCTTGTTTAAGTTTAGATTGAACTTCAGTGGTGCGCTCCAACAATTGTTTCACGGCCACCACCGTGCCTTGCCAAGTGCCTCTGAAAACTTCTGCAAATCCACCCACTGCGATGCGCTCCTGCAAGCGTACGTCCTCCGGATTGATTAAAAATTCGTCGCGGAGTGCCTCTGCAGCACCAGCTCCATCTTCATACCATCCCAAGGCTGGTGATTGTCGACCGATCGCACCCGCATCGCTCGCGTTCCAACTATCTTCCGGCGTCATCACGGAGTATCGCCCACCCCGACCGGGAACGAATTCCCCAGCGTCTATTTCTGATATGTTCACGCCGGTTCCACTCCAACTAGAGCTTGAATCATTGTTCTCGGAGCCAGGCAACGCGAGCGCTCGCGCGCGTTCACCCAAAGTTGTCAATTTCTCAGTGAAATGAGCTCTGAAAGACGTCGTCATCGTTACGTCGAGCGTTTTGTCATCTATTCTAGTCACGTTCATGAGCGGTCCGTTCACCGAACTGACTCTCTCAGGCTTCACTGGCATTCTATCTAAGATTGGTCTAAGGTAACTTTCGTAATCTGAGCTCGCCCGGCGCCTGCGACGTCCATCTTGTGCCGTTTCAACCTCTGTGGCGCGCGCGCCTCGTTCTCCACCAACCTCGTCGTCCGACTCGTCGACGATGCCGTATCTACTGCGAGCAATCTTCCAGAGTTTATGGCCACTACGCATGGGCGACGCAGACGGCGCACCGCGCGGAATCGGCTCGATGGACTCCGTCTCGCGCTCGTCGTCGCTCATCTTGACCCTTCCGCCGAAACTCGAGTTCGAGCTCGAACTCGTCGTGTTTCTCGTCGCGTCGACGTGTGTGCCCCCGTCGTCGACGCGTGCGCGCGGATGTTTCTCGCGGGTTTTCTCAAATTGAGAATACGCGTCGTGCAGTTGGCGTGTCGCACGCGCGCGTATCTGAGGTTCCCACGAGTTCCATGGAAGATGTGAGAACACAGCGGGACCGGACGCCCTCAGCGCTCAGGCGAGGAAATTAAAAGCTATTTACTGATTACAAGTTCGGCGTTATTTCCCGGCGTTCGCCGTGAGAAAGTCATTCAATTGGGCAAATTCGCCGTGGTAGTCTATCGCATCGTGCTGCGCGAGCAGCTTGATGACACGACGAGGAAACTTGACGCCGGGCTCTGTCATCATGGCTTGCACCGTTGTATTCTCTAGTGCCAAAGCCATGGCGAGTCCGCATAAAACGCGAGCGAGCTCTGTGCTCTTGCTTGCAATTGGTCGGAGGGTCAATAAATAACGCAATACACCTTCTTCAGCGAGGGAAGTCTGAATACGATCGTCGTAGTTTGAATAACGGACGATGTGCCAGATGACATCAATGCCCGCAACGAGAAAACGTATGTCAATGTCATCCGGAGTACTGTTCGCAACTGGAGTAGTCTTCAGGACAGACGCCAGCGCACGAGCCAGGACGACTGAGCTCTCTGCGTCGAAGGCAACACCCATTTGTGCGAACTCACGATTCGTGACCATCGCGTGCACGAGTTCCATCGCAAGGATAGCTCGCGTGCTGCCAGTCGTCTTGGACTCAAATGCGCGCAGAGCTTCTTTTATCGTGGAAGTGGTGGAGAGAATGCGTGCAGCGATACTGGGCTTTGCAGCCAGTCTCGCGAGTGCTTCCAATGCTTTCACTTGTACACGTTCCTCCGGGTGGAAAAATGCAGCGTTCACCAACGCGACGACTGAGCGACGTCTCGCGTCATATTTGCGTAGGAATGCATATGTCTGCTTCAAACTCGGCGGCACGGGGCGAAAGTGCATCAATCGCGCTTTAATGTCTACGTATTCGTCGCGTAATTTCACCATGTCAAGCGCATCTTGTTCTCGATCAACGATTTGCTGTGCCAAGATGAAAGCGTCCATCATGCTAAACTGCGTGGTAACGAAGGAGCAGTACTCTTTCGCTCGTTCTGCCGCAGCTTGATTTTTCGCGGCTTTGGCGTTGGCAATGTTCGCCTTTTCAAACTCGACGACGTCACGTCTCAGTGACTTGGATCTCGCTTCATCAGCTTCCACTCTTCGAAGAATCTGACTAGCAGCAGCAACAGCCTCATGTACCTTTCCTTCCTGATCTGCAAGTCTTGACTTGAAGCGCGCTTCATCGGCTCGCACGCTTTGCATACGCATTTCTTCTTGTTCTCGAGCATCGCGAGTGATGCGTTCTTCTTCCTCAATTCGAGCTCGGTCGGCTCTAGCCTTTTCTTCCAACAAACGTGCCTGGAGTTGCAATGACTCGGTGTCACGGCGATGTAATTCAGCCGCCTTGCGCGCTTCGATTTCAGCCATCTCCTTGGCTCGCTGTAGTTCCGCCGCCGCTTCTTCCTGGACGCGTTTGGCTTCTCGCTCTGCTTCCTTTTGACGTCTTCTCGACTCGATCTCAACGGCGCGCGCCTTTTCCATGGCTTGTCTAGTTTCCGTCAAGAGCTTTCGGCGTTCTTCAACCGCCAAAGTTTCCGCCTGTACGCGTTCGAGCAACATATCTTTTTCACGTTTCGCTTGCTGCGCCTCAGCCTTAGCGTGCTCTGCTTCGCGCTTGGCTTTGTGCAAGTGAACGCTCGCTGAGTCTCTCAAGAAGTCCAAAATCAAGGGAGACAAATAGACAATCGCTCCGTACGCCTTCGCATATAGCCACAGAACGTAGTTCATGATCGACCCAGGCACATCCTTTGCGCGCTTGATGTCATCCAAGATGCGGCGAACAAAAGACTCGACTTGGTCTTTCGGCTTCGCCGGAGCATCTTTCTTTTCCATGGCGGCGACGACGTAATTTTTCGTCTCTCTTTCCTTCTCATCCAAAAATGGAACAGCGTCACGGAAAAATTTGCCCAAATTTTGCTGAGCCTTCTTATCGACGATCCCGACCACCATGTAACCAGCCGTCAATGAACCTATCACCTTTAACATTGCCGTCGAAAAGATGGTCGACAGAACGCTGACGGCCAACGAAAACACCGTGTTGACCACGTGCCCGACCATTCGAGCGACAATTGAAAGGATTCGCAAGAAGAAGAGGGCCACAGACTTGAGCGTGGCAACCATTCGCTCAAAGGAATTTTCCGAGCCAGGGTCTTTCCGTGCCTGAGAAGCCACGTTTTTGAGATGATCTGGCAGTGCGGCGTCGGAGCCACATGTTCCGCCGGCGCTGATGGTGCTGGCGTGGCAGCAGCTCCCAAACGTATCCTCACGCATACCACTGAAACACTTGCCGTCACATCCGAGCGCGGCGTTCATTCCTCCGCAAACGCCGCACTTGTCAACGAGTGTTTTACCACCGCAGATACCGTTGCAGTCAGTTCTTAGGCCGCTGCCACATTTGCCGTCGCAGCCAATCATATCAGTCCCGGCGCAGCGAGAAACTTGCTTCTTGCCGCAGTGATTGGCGCGTACTTTGAACCCCGGCCCACACTTCATGCTACATTCCGTCCACTCGCCCCACACATTCGAGCGGCACTTGTCGCCAAAGGTGGAGCGAACGATGGGAAGCTGAGGCTCTGGGACATCGTCAAAGTATTCTGGATATGCACAGAATTTGTACGTCGGATGGATGATGGCTTCGAAGACACCCATTGGCCACTTGAATGGGTTTAGAACGATGTGCAGAGGCCAGCGAATGATGTTCATCACGCGCGCATTCACCACCGAGGCTAAATTCTGTTCGAGCGCGAATGTCGTGTCTTCGAAGAAATCCATGGTACCCGCGACAAATGTTTGATACAACGGTTCCACACCGTCGTAAACGAAATCGTACAACGGCTCAAGCGCGTAATCAACCACCGGCGCTACCGCGAACGCCATCAGCCACGCGACGTTCTGTACAGTAGATATGGCTCCGTCACCCATTGCGCGCGAAAAGTCGACGACAACACCGAGTCCGGCGCTCTCTAGCGCGGTTGCGACGAGACCGACGCTCGCGCGTCCGAGTGCCGCGCTGATTTTGATGGAACCAACACCGACGGCGGCGATCGCGTTCGCGGTACTGCGAATAGTCAACCTCGTCATGTGCGTCCAGTACGTCATCTGCACATGTCTGTGTTGCATCTCATACCGCGCAGACGCGTAATTCGACGCGTTGTACCTCGCCACTACTGACGGGTCCACACCGCCCGCGAGCATCATCCCCTCTGGACTCAAGTCCAATCGGACGGGACGCAACGCGTTCGCGAGCGCGTTATACGCAATCACGACAATCAGCAACAAGACGTACACCTGAAACATGCTCCAGAGCGCGCCGACGCGCGTGATGCTCCCTCTACGACTGCGTGAACCTCGCGCACCGCTGGCCGATTCTCCAACGGCGTCTTGCGACGTTCGGTCATCGACGACGACGAGCGCATTCGTCGGCATCGCAGACGCGACGGGATCGAACACGGACGCCATAACGGTAATCGATTCTTGGAAAACGCTTCCGCAACCGTTCGACGCGTGATGTCGCGATGTCGCGGTCGGCCGTCGACCCGCTGTGACGCGCTGCGGGCTGTTGCACCAACACCCAAGATTTTTTGGCTAATTCTATTGTTAAACAGTACCGGTACCGGTACCTAGTACCGGTATGACTATGAATGGCTACTCTACTTCTAGAGCGTCGCGACGACCCAGTCTTCGCGTCGTTAACTCGACTACGGACCGACTCGAGGTCGTAATGGACGACGCGAGCGCGTGGTTAATCGTTATCGTCTTTGTCGTCGAGGTCGTCGGTGCGTCGACGCACAGACTCGGGATCGGCGCTAAGCACGAGTCTTGCCGTGTTTGCGCACGCCAAGGCACAGCAAGCGATGCCGACGGCGAGGATGGACTTTGGAACGGTGTAAAAGAGTTCTGGATTCATGATTCTGAATAGAAGGGTGGAGTCGGGCCGCCGACGGATCGAGGGCGGTGGCTGGGCAACCATGGCGAGGCACTGTGTGACGCAGACAGCTTTTATAGAGTCTAAAGTTCTTTGATAAAGAAAGACTATGGTTGCTGAAGAAGCATCATCTACCGAAAGAAGTGGCCTAAGATTTGTTCTGCTTCGACTTGAAGCTTACCGAGCGAAGGCGATCAAAGAAGCCATGCTTACCGTCGCTTTGATCCCTCGGCGCTTCGACGTTGCGTAATAACGCGATTATTTGCTCGAATCTCGGCCGGGCATTCATGTCCGCGAGCCAACAGTATTGCATCACCTGAGCGATGATAGGATGACACGATGGGCTGATTGTAGGCCGAAGACCTCGTTGAACTACACCGACTGCGGCCTGCAGCGGCGTATAACCCGGATACGGGACTTCCCCGCTGCTCACGAGCTCCCACACCATGATGCCGTACGAGTACACATCCGCTTTTTCTGTGTAATGTTGGTGCGCGATGACTTCGGGTGCCATCCAGCGATACGTGCCTGTCTCGGCAGTCATGAGTGATCCATCGGTCGGTTGAATGCGCGCGACACCAAAGTCTGCTATTTTGACGACGTGATTTTCATCGAGCAAGAGGTTTGCAGTCTTGATGTCTCGATGGATGATGTTAATCTTGTGTAAGTAATCGAGGCCCATGGCGACGCCCAAGGCGTATCGTATGAGCTCCGGCAGCTTGAGAGCGTGCTCTTGCACGTACTGAAGAAGGCTACCGCCGTGCATAAACTCGGTGACTAGGCACATAGTCTTGTGCTGCGTGATCGCTCCGATGAGCTGAATGATGTTCTTGTGGTGCACTCGGCGCAAAATGTTCAGTTCTTGTGCGAACTCGCGCAGTGTCTCCACGCCGGGTCCATTTTCAGTACTGCTCTTCAAGACTTTGATGGCAACTTCCTGACCGCAGTAGCTTCCTCGGTACAAGAGTCCGAAAGCACCGCTGGCAATCTTCTCGTTGAACACTAGTTGCTTCTCTGTGAGCTCCCATTCTCCGCCGTCAATCTGTATGGCGTCACTATTGGATCTCGCGCCTGATGGATTGGACATGCGTCCTTCTGATCCCGCACCGCTCGAAGAAGCTGGCTCGCCATTCCGCTGCGTAATCGACGTCGGTACGTCTCCCCACTCTACATTGCTCAAAGCCGACTGGATGGACTTGCCGAGGGCGAACGCGTCGCCTCGGCGCCAACCCGTGACGATGAAAATGTCCAAAGCTAATCCATCATCCGTGCAAAAGACGTGCGCCTCAGCAATGTTCAGCCCAACGTCGAAAAGCACCGCTGAGAGTCTAGAGAGAAGCATGGGCTTGTTTCCTGCGCTCACCGCTATCTCGTACATCCCCACCGAAGAGTGCTCGTCGATACCTAGGGAAGTCAGCGTCACGCTCGATCCAAACGTGGGCGCTCTCACCCCTTTCCTCGATCCCGAATGCCGCGAGGAGCCTCCCTTCATAATGTCTATCCCATTTGCCTGCGACGTTGACCCGTAACTCACGTCTGCATCCATCGCATCCGGCGTCTCAAACTCCCCTATGCTCGCAATGTCCACCTCGCGTACTGTGCTGTGCACGCCGCACCCCGTTCCATCCTTCTCGTCCCTCTCCGTCTTTGAAAGCAAATCACGGTGCGCGATGACATCATCTAAGAAGTTCACATCCAGTGCGTACTGCCTCGGTAATCGAAGCAAGTGCTTCTCAATCTTCCCTCGCAGTTCGGGGTCTCCCGTTCTCTGCGCCGTCTCGGAGATCTGCGCGTCAAACTCCACCAAGGTTCTCCTCGCCGCGGCTTCCTTCGTCTCTCTCTGTCGCGACATCTCTCACTCTACGTCGTCTCTTTACCAATCTGACGACCCGCCGCCGCTTCTCAACCGCTCGCTCGTAACACACAGCCTCGCGCGCCGCGAAAAGTCCCTCTGTGGTAGGGCGGGCAGGCGACCCTCGGTCCGTGGTCGCTCCGAACAACCTCGAGTCGCGCGCGCGCCGCTCGGCGTCTAGCACCCCCACAGCCACCACCGAGAACGACGTCCACGCACCCACGTCGTCGTCGGCAGCCTTCACCCTACCGTCGGCGTCGTCTGGCGCCTTCGAAACGCGCGCGCGGACGCGCGGACGTTCGTTCGTTCGTTCGTTCCGCGGTCGACCTGACGCGCGTCCGTTCGCGTCCGTTCGCGCCCGAAGCGTATTTCATACGCGTAAACAGTATCCAAATTC